>ERZ889217.158-NODE-158-length-44187-cov-17.749320_pt1 | contig 44187 bp, 39 predicted proteins | sample MGYA00521098_ERZ889217 | MGnify/ENA primary metagenome ERZ889217 (study PRJEB32303, sample SAMEA104408613) | aquatic metagenome | biome: Brackish water; feature: Pelagic; material: water | place: Baltic Sea | collected 2014-06-10T22:04:00 | depth 2,362 m ... | reverse complement strand
CTTAACCAGCTGATAACGACTCTAAAAAATCTGTTAGCCCTTGTGGGCGTAGCCCGCAGGGGCGGCGATCTAAAGGCGGTCGCCGACCTCGTCGATAGCTTGATCGATTCCCCCCAGATGGCGGAATGCCTGCGCCGTTGCCGGGAACAGGCCGGTGGCGCAGCCATGATCGATGGGCGCTATCCGCCCTTTCAGCCGGATATGCAAGTTCTGGAGTCCCTGCCTGAGGGGAGCCTGGGCCGGTCCTACGCCGAGTTGATGGTTAGCCGCGGCTATGACCCGGAGTTCTTCCGGCCGAGGCCGCTCCTCAGTGATGCCCACTGGCTCACCCAACGGATTGCCACCACCCACGACATCCACCATGTGGTCTGTGGCTTTGGCACCACGCCGGAGGGGGAAAGTGGGGTGCTGGCGATCACCGCCACCCAAATCGGCTTTCCGGCCTATGTGATGTTGAACAACGCCGCCCAGTTCAGCCGCTTTCGTTTTAAAGCCAAGAGTTACGCCCTGATGGGCAGGGCCATAGCCCATGGCACCAGCATCGGCTTCAGCGCGGAGCCCCTCTGGCAAGCCCGCTGGGAAGAGGGCTGGGATTGGCCTGTGGAAAAGTGGCGCCAGCGGCTCGGCATCACCAAGCCCGCCACCAGGGAACCCTATGGACTCCAACCTGTCCCTGGCTGTACAAACCAAAGCTTGCAATCGCCCTAGGGTCGTTTGATGGCCCTGCGACTCCCCCCTTTCCAGCCCCTGCCGCCGCCACCGAGCGACAGCCAGCTGCTGGAAATCGCCCTCTCCGCCCTACGCCCCACCCAGATGTGTGTGGGCATGGCGGAGATCCGTAGCCGCCAGAACGATTTCGCCAAGGACAGCCCCCAGGAGCGGCGGCGCTACCTTCGCCAGAAGCCCACCCCCTTGGTGCGTAGCCAGGCCGGCGACCTCTGGATGGTGGATCGTCACCACCGCCTTCGGGGGCTGATGGAGGAGGACCCCGGCGCTACCGCCTTTGGCTATGTGGCCTTAGATCTGCCGTTTAGGGATGCCCAGCAGGTGTTGGAAGACCTGCACCAGCGGGGCTGGCTGTATCTCTTTGATGGCAGGGGCCTGGGGCCCTTCCCGCCCAGTGCCTTGCCGCAAAAGCTCACAGACACCCAGGACGATCCCTACCGCAGCCTGGTTTGGAAATTGAAGCGGGAGCGGGTCATCACGGCGGCCCCCCTGATCCCCTTCCATGAATTCCGTTGGGGCGCCTGGCTACGCAGCCGTACCCTGCCCCCCTTTAGCTCCGAGCGGTTGGAGCCGGCCCTGCCCTCGGCCCGGGCCCTGGCCCGCTCTAGGGGTGCCTCCCACCTGGCCGGCTGGCTGGGACCCCCTGGCGGCCAGGGGCATTGAGCCTGCAGCGGGGCCCAGGCTCGCTCGGCGGAGCCTGCCAATCCCACCAGGCGAGCAAACCAGCCAGGTCGGGGCCAGGTGGGGACCAGCCGTTGAAGCCATGCCGGCGTCCGTGCCAGCCTGATCCCTTGACCTGGCCATCGGTGCCGAGTCCAGCAATCGCGTGACCTTCTTCCTCAAGCTCACCGAAGCGATCGCCAGCCGCCAATCGCTGCTGATCACGGGGCTGGATCCCAATCCGGAGATGCTGCAGAGCTGGAACCGCCATCGCGGCGCTAGCGCCGGTTCGTTCCTGTCCCAGTCGCGCCGCTGGATCAAGGCGGTGATCGAGGAGACCTCCGACCACGTCTGTGCCTTCAAGCCGAGCCTGGGGTTTTATCAGGCCCTGGGGGCCGTGGGCCTCGACCTCCTTAGGGAGGTGCGGGAGCTGGTGCCGCCGGAGATCCCCCTCATTCTTGATGCCAAACACGCCGACCTCAACTCGGCCTCGGCCCTGGCCCACTACGTCTTTGACGATCTCAATGTGGATGCTGTGTCGCTCTCGCCGTTGGCGGGCCACGACCTGGCCGCTCCGTTTCTGTTGCACACCGACCGGGCGGTGGTGATCAGCTGCCACAGTTCGAGCCCCGCCTCCCGGATCCTCCAGCACCACCCCAATGAGGCCAATCCGCTTTACCTGCGGATCGTGGCTGAAAGCCGCCTCTGGGCGACCCCCGAGCAGTTGCTGCTGGAGGTGGGCACCAGTGACCCGGAAGTTCTGGCCCGGGTGCGCAACCTGGCACCGGACCATGTGTTGATCCTGCGCAGCCTCTGGGGCGAGGAGGAACGGCTCGAAAGCCTCTTGCAGGCGGGCCTGGGCAACGCCGCCGATGGCCTGTTGCTGCCCGTCCCCCAGAACATGCTGATGGAGGATCGTCTCGGCGAGCGGGTCGCGGAGCTCAAGGGCCAAATCGCCAGCCTGCGGGACCGGGTGATCGATGCCCGCCAACCCGCTGCAGACCGCTGTGACCTGTGGCTGCCCCAAGCCCGATCCGACCAGCTCGACAGCTTGGTGGTTGATCTATTTGACATCGGCTGCCTACTTTTCGGTGAGTATGTGCAGGCTTCGGGTGCCCTGTTCAACTACTACATCGACCTGCGCCGCATCATCTCTAACCCCAATATCTTCCACCAGGTTCTGCACGCCTACAGCAACCTATTGGCCGATCTTCATTTCGATCGCATTGCCGGCATTCCCTATGGCTCCCTGCCCACGGCCACGGGGCTGTCATTGCTGCTGCACAAGCCCCTGATCTACCCCCGCAAGGAGGTGAAGGCCCATGGGGCCCGGCGCCTGATCGAGGGCGATTTCCAGGAGGGCGAAACGGCCCTAGTGGTGGACGATATCCTGATCACCGGCGGCAGCGTGCTGGAAGGGATCGGCAAGCTCGAAAGTTCCGGTTTGCGGGTCAAGGATGTGGTGGTGTTTATCGACCATGGCGGTGCTGCCGCTAAGCGCCTGGCCGACGCTGGCTACCGCACCCGGGCGGTGTTAACCATCGAGCGAATCACGGTGGTGTTGCGGGAAGCGGGACGTTTGAGCGCAGAACAAGCGGCCCTCCTGGGCTGCCAGCCCTAAGCAAGCAGTCGCCAGGGCAGGGCCTCGCCGGCATGGAAGGGCACCAGGGCTAGGGGGGAACCGGCGTCGCTGCCCAGCGGCAAGGTGAGTGGCACCGCCTCGGCTTGCTCGTCATCGGGATCCTGGCGCTCCAGGGTGATGGTGGAGCTGTTGGGTTCCAGGCCGTAGAAGCGGGGTCCGTGCTCACTGGCGAAGGCTTCGAGCTTGTCTAGGGCACCGTCTTGCTCGAACACGGCCGCATAACTTTCGATCGCATAGGGGGCGTTGTAAATGCCGGCGCAGCCACAGGCGGCTTCCTTGGCCTGGCGGCGGTGGGGCGCCGAATCGGTGCCAAGGAAAAAACTGGGGTCCCCCGAGGTGGCCGCCCGGCGCAGGGCGAGGCGATGGCGCTCCCGCTTGGCGATCGGCAAGCAATAGAAATCGGGGCGCAGGCCGCCGGCAAACAGGGAATTGCGGTTGATGTGCAAGTGGTGGGGCGTGATCGTGGCCGCGAGCTGGGGACCGGTTTCGGCCACAAACGCAGCGGCCTCGGCCGTGGTGATGTGCTCGAACACCACCTTCAAGCCCGGATAGCGGGCGAGCAAGGGCTGCAGGTGCCGCTCGATGAACACGGCTTCACGATCAAAGATGTCCACCTCCGGATCGGTGACCTCGCCATGGACCAGCAAGGGCAGGCCGATCCGCTCCATGGTTTCGAGCACCGGCGCAATGGCGGCCAGGTCGCGCACCCCCGCCGCCGAATTGGTGGTGGCGCCGGCGGGATAGAGCTTGGCAGCTGTAAAGATTCCCTCGGCCTGGCCCCGCACCAGTTCGCCTGGATCGAGGGTTTCGGTGAGGTAGGCCGTCATCAAGGGTTGGAAGCCCTGGTCGGTTTCGGGCCCGAGGGCCGCCAGGATCCGCTGCCGGTAGGCCGACGCCGCAGCCACCGTGGTTATCGGGGGGGTGAGGTTGGGCATCACGATCGCCCGGGCGAACTGGCGGGCCGTGGCAGCCACCACCGCCTGGAGAATGGCGCCATCGCGCAGGTGCACATGCCAATCGTCGGGGCGCCGTAGGTGCAACCGCTGTCCCGGGCTGGCGCTGGTGAGCGGGCCGAAGGCCAGCGGATTGGCACTGATTGGCTGGGCCGGAACTGGATGGGCCATCGTGCGGCATCCCCGCTCGAACCTGCCATGACCCTAGAAGCGGCGGCAGGCGCGGCCGTGGCAATCCGGGTCCAACCCCGCAGCGGCACCGATGGCGTTGCCGGGGAACGCCAGGGAGCGATCCTGATCCGGCTAAAAGCGCCCCCCGTTGATGGGGAGGCCAATGGGGCCCTGATCAAGTTCGTCGCCCACAAATTGGGCGTGCCCCAACGGGACGTGACCCTGGTACGGGGCCTGACCAGTCGCAGCAAATGGATCCAGGTGGCGGGCATGGCAGCCCAGCAAGTTCGGCAGGCGCTTTTGGGCTGAAGCCAAGGCGCTGGTGGTTAGCGAACCGGTTGGTGGCAACTGCCACGGGCCTGGCGGGCCGATTGCTGGCAAAGTGCGCCCAATCTCGATCGCATCCATGCCATTCCTTCGCACGCTGCTGCCCAAGCTCTCGTTCGCCAGCACACTCGCTCTGGCCCTGCTCTTGGCCAGCTGTGCCTCCGAGGGCGGTGGCCTGCAGAGCCAGAAGATCGACCTGATCAAGAACCGGGGCAAGCTGATCTGCGGCGTCGACGGCAAGCTGCCCGGCTTCAGCTTTTTGGGCTCCGATGGGGCCTACAGCGGCCTGGACGTGGATGTCTGCAAGGCAGTGGCGGCGAGCCTGCTGGGCGATTCCGGCAAGGTTGACTACCGCGACCTCAATTCCAGTGAGCGTTTCGCCGCCCTCGCCAGCGGTGAGGTGGACCTGCTGTCACGCAACACCACCGAAACCCTGACCCGGGATGCCGCCGGCGGCAACGGCCTCAGTTTTGCGCCAACCACCTTCTATGACGGCCAAGGGGTGATGGTGGCCGCCGGCAGTGGCGTCAAGAGCCTCAAGGACCTGGCCGGCAAGCCGATCTGCGTCGAGAGCGGCACCACCACCGAGCTCAACCTGGCCGACCGCATGCGCGAGCTCAAGGCCACCTACACGCCGCTCAAGTTCCAAACCGGCGACCAGACCTACGCCGCCTACCTGCAGGGCCGCTGCCTGGCCGTGACCAGCGACCGCTCCCAATTAGCCGCTAAACGCACCAGCTTCCCCGACCCCTCCGCCCACCTACTGCTGGGCGAAGTGCTCAGCAAGGAGCCCCTCACCCCCGCCACCACCAACGCCGATCCGGTCTGGTCCGATGCGGTGCGCTGGAGCGTCTACGCCCTGATGCAAGCCGAGGAATTGGGGATCACCAAGGCGAATGTGGCCGCCAAGCTGGCCCAGGCCCAGGCCAACCCCAACCAGGCGGACCTGCGCCGGTTCCTCGGGGTGGAAGGCGACTTCGGCAAGACCCTGGGGCTGCCGGCTGATTTTGTCGTCAAGGCCATCGCCGCCGTCGGCAACTACGGCGAAATTTTTGATCGCAATGTGGGACCCGGCTCCAAGCTGAAGCTGGACCGGGGCCTGAACCGCCAATGGAGCCAGGGCGGCCTGATCTATTCGCCGCCCTTCCGCTGATGGCTAGCCGTCTGGGCAAAAGTCCCCCCTGGTGGCAGAACCGGCGCCTGCTGCCCTGGCTGGTGCAGGCAAGCGTGGGCCTGGTGCTGGTGCTGGTGATCGCCTTTTTACTGGGCAACCTGGTGCGCAACCTCAGCGCGGCCGGGCTGCTGCTCAGCTGGCGCTGGCTGGGTCAACCAGCCAGCTTTGACATTGCCGAAACCCTGCTGCCCTTCAACGCATCGCAGCCCTACTGGCGCGGCCTGCTGGCCGGCCTGGTCAACACCCTGCGGGTGGTGGGCCTGGGTTTTGTGGGGGCCACCCTGGTGGGAACCCTGGTGGGCAGCGCCTCCTTTAGTGGCAATGGCCTGGTCAAACGACTGGCCAGGATCTATGTGGAGCTGATCCGCAATATCCCCCTGCTGCTGCAGTTGGTGTTCTGGTATTTCGTGGTGTTTCTTGCCCTACCGAATGGGGCGGCGGCGATCCAATTGCCGGGGATTGTGCTGGCTAAATCCGGACTGTTCTTGCCCGGTTTTGAAGCCGGTTTCCAATGGAGTGGACCAACCCTGGTGGATGGGGTCTGGCAGGCTCCCCTGCGGTTCACGCCCGAATTCGGGGCCCTACTCACCGGCCTGGTGGTTTACACCGGAGCCTTCATCGCCGAGGTGGTGCGCGGTGGCATCGCGGCTGTGCCCAAGGGCCAGTGGGAGGCGGCCACCTCCCTGGGCCTGGGGCCCCTGCCCAGCCTGCGCCGCATCATCATTCCCCAGGCCCTGCGGGTGATCGTGCCGGGACTCAACACCCAATACATCTCCCTTGCCAAAAATTCGTCCCTGGCGGTGGCCTGTGGCTACACCGACCTCTATTCGGTAGCGGAAACCAGCCTCAACCAAACCGGCCGGGCGATTGAGGTAATCGTGATTCTGCTGGCGGCTTACCTCGCCATCGACCTGGTGATCTCGCTGCTGATGAATGGCCTCAACCGATTGGTCCAGATCAAGGAGCGCTGAATGGGTCCGAAGCCTCGATTAATGCCCGCAAGCCTGCGTAAGGAGCTGTTCGCTACCCCCCTCGATGGGGTGGTGACCGTGCTGCTGATCACGGGGCTGGCGGCGGCGGGCAGCCGGCTGCTGCATTGGGCCCTGACCCAGGCCGATTGGGCCGTGATCCAGGCCAACAGCACCCTCTTTGCCGTGGGCCGCTACCCAATCGAGCAACAGTGGCGCCTCTGGCTCCTAGGGGCCCTGCTCGCCGCCGCAGCCGGCCTGAGCTGGGGGGTGCTGCGGGGCCTAGCGCTGCCAGACCGGCCGACCACGGCCCTCTGGCCCCGCCACGACCGCCTGGCCGCCTCGCTACTGGTGCTTTTGGCGGCCTGGGCACCGGCCGCCCTCGGGCTAACCCTGACGATCCAGAGCCGGTGGTGGGGGCTGACGGGCCTGCTGCTGCTGGTGCGTTGGCTGGCTGGCCGCTATGGCAGCCGCCTGGGCAAGACGGCACCCCTGGTCCTTCCAATGGTCTGGCCCCTGCTTTATCTGGTGGGCATGGTGTTAATCGGCGGTGGCCTGGGGTTGGTGGCCGTAGGCGCCAACGAATGGGGTGGCCTGCTCTTGACCCTGGTACAGGCCAGTTTCGCGATCCTGCTCAGTGCCCCCCTGGGGGTGTTACTGGCCCTGGGCCGGCGCAGTTCCCTGCCCTTACTGCGCTGGGGCTCGGTGGTTTACATCGAGTTCATTCGGGGCGCGCCCCTGATCACCCTGCTGTTCCTGGGGCAGAACATCTTGGGCTTCCTCTTGCCCGGGGGCATGGCACCCGATCGCATCTGGCGGGCGGCCTGGATCCTCACCTTCTTTTCCGCCGCCTACCTGGCGGAAGCGGTGCGATCCGGCCTGGCGGCCGTGCCCAGGGGCCAACTGGAGGCGGCCCGCTCCCTTGGCCTAAGCCTGCCCCAGGCCCTGGCCAAGGTGGTGCTGCCCCAGGCCCTGAGGATTGCCCTGCCCGCCACGGTGGGGCAGTTCATCTCCCTGCTGCAGGACACCACTTTGCTCTCGTTGATCGGCCTGCTCGACCTGCTCGGCACGGCCCGCAGCGTGATGGCCAATCCGCTTTTCCTAGGCAAAAGCGCCGAGGTGTATCTCACCTTGGCGGTGCTGTTTTGGTGTTGCTGCGCGGCCCTGGGCCTGGGCAGCCGGGCCCTGGAACGGCGCCTGAATCCACCCAGCCTGGGCCGCTAGCCACCCAGCCCCAATCCCCCCGTCCCAGCCCTTTCCCCCCCGTCCATGACTGCCGAACCGAAGGTCGCCAAGAGCCCAGCCATGATTGAGGCCCGGGGGGTTGAGAAGTGGTACCCGAATGGCTTCCATGCCCTGAGGGGCGTGGATCTCACGGTGCAACGGGGTGAGGTGGTGGTGATCATGGGCCCCTCAGGCTCGGGGAAAAGCACCTTCATCCGCACCTTCAATGCCCTGGAGGAGTTTCAAAAGGGCTCGATCACGGTGGATGGCATCGCCCTCAATGACGACCTACGCAAGATCGATGCGATCCGGCGTGAGGTGGGGATGGTGTTCCAACAGTTCAACCTGTTCCCCCATCTCTCGGTGCTCGATAACCTCACCCTGGCACCGGTCTTGGTGCGCAAACGCTCCAAAGGGGAGGTGCTGAACCAGGCGATGGCGCTACTGGAGCGGGTCGGAATTGCGGAACAGGCCCATAAGTTTCCCGGCCAACTCTCTGGCGGCCAGCAGCAACGGGTGGCGATCGCCCGCTCCCTCTGCATGGAGCCCCGCATCCTGCTCTTTGATGAACCAACCAGCTCCCTCGATCCGGAGATGGTGCGGGAGGTGCTGGAGGTAATGCAGGGATTGGCCGCCGATGGCATGACCATGGTGGTGGTGACCCATGAGGTGGGCTTTGCCCGCCAGGTGGCCGATCGGGTGGTCTTGATGGCCGATGGGCAGGTGGTGGAGGAAGCAACCCCGGAACGCTTCTTTGACCATCCCCAACACGAGCGAAGCCGTCAATTTCTATCGCAAATTCTCTAGATCTCCAGCCATATTAAGGTCCAGCCTGCCGCAACGATAGGCTCGATGGCCTGGTTCAAAAATTTAGTAGCTAGATATTTGAAGTGAAAAAACTATTTAGCCGCTTCAGTTAGGGAGATCAGGCGAAGCTCGGTGGAATCCCAGAGGATGTAGCGAAAACAGCCCGGGATATCGGCCAGTTTAAGCCGTTTAGCGTCCATAAGCAGGTGGGCGTTGCGCTCGTGGCATTGCCTTAGGCGGTAATTGGGAATCCGCTCGCAGAGGTGGTGGACGCTGTGAAAAGCAATATCGGCAGAAAACCAATTCAAAATCCAGGGCAGCTCCAAATTACTGCTGCCAGCAAGGGCCCCTTCGAGATAGCTCCAGCCCTCATTACCACTGGCGTAGGAGCCTTGGTAATTGTGTTGCACAAAAAAGAAACAGATGAAGATCGCTGCCGAGAAGGTCATCACGGTGGCGTAGCAACTCCAAAAAAGGCCCAACCCAAGCCACTGCCCCATGGCCCACCAGCTGGTCAGCACTAAAACATTATTGGCCACTAGATCGGCCAGCTCTGCCCTGGTGGGTTGGTAACGCTTGGGAGGGGCTGCAGCAGGGCCCTTGAGTCGGATTGCGATCAAGTCCACGAGGGCCAAGATCAAGCTGATGCGCGGCTTGATCACTAAGTAGAAAAAACCACCCGGCAGAAGCATCAGCGGATGACGGCTCAGGCCATAGAGCCGCTGGTTTAAGGGGGAGAGGCCTCGGTATTGCTCCAGGCTCAACAGGGCCGAAGGACCGCGGTAGCGATCCCAGTTGCCATTGTGTTTGTGGTGAAAGGCGTGGCCCTTGGACCAGGGGTGCTCGGGGATGCCATTGACAACCCCAAAGACAAAACCAAAGACCTGGTTGAGCCAGCGGCTGGCAAACAGGGAGCGGTGGCCGCAATCGTGCATCAGCGAAAAGCTGCGCGACGAAAAAAGAACGAGCAGGACCAGGATCGGCAGCAGCAACAGGCGTTGCGCCAACGGGCCGGCCAATACCTGGGGCACCGACCACCAAAGCAAGGCCACAGGGGCCAGGGTGCTGATCACCTGCAGAAGGGCGCGGCGGTTATCGCTCTTGCGATAGGCCTCAAGCTCAAAATCACTGCGGCGCAGCGGCCGAGTCGCCGTCCCCGGCGTCTGAAAGTCGGTGGAGGTCAGGAGCTAGGTCCCCGGGGGCAGGCCATTCAGCCTCTTGCTGCTGGCAATCCTAATGGCGCCTAGCCAGGGACGACGTTATGGGCGGTGGTGCAAGCCTTGGTGAGCCGCTCCCATGGCAGGGCCCGGCGTGTTGGTATCGGGTTGCTGGGCCTGGGCGCCACCTTTGTGACCATTGCTGCCAGCTTTCTTCTGCCCATGTTCTTTGCCATTCGCCATCTGCTTCGAGGCATCGGCCAATGGCGCCGAGCCCACGGCAGCCGCGCCATTGCCGGCGGGCTAAGCCCGTCGTTCGATCGTGGAACTGGGCCCCTAGGTATTGGGCAACAAATAAAGGCAGGAAACCGCGCTGATGACGGTTGCGATGCTGATGGCTGGGCTGCTTGCCACCTGATGCTGCGATCTGAGTGGAACGCGCTGAATTAGGACTGGCTAACGATTAGATGGTGCAAAACCTGGAACCAGCTGATCGGCTGCTACGGCGCCCGGGGCAATCGCAGGGCGCGTGGAGGCAAATCCCGGAATCAAGGGGATGCCGGCGCCACAAAACAGGATGACGGATTATGGTGGGCCAGCAATTCACCACCATGCAACAGGAGAGCTTCACCGGGCACCATGGGCAGCCAACATTCGTTGGTCGTTAGGGGTTCAGTACTAACGATTGTGACCACATCGCGATCGGTTGTGAGCTGGGAAAAATCAACAGTTAAATCGTCATCAGCCAGGGTGGCGGTAGTGAAGGGGGCCCGCCGGGTGAGGCGATGTAATTTAGTGGTGGCATAGGCAAATAACCACGCCCCATTGCTGATCAGGCAATTAAAGATGCCTACGTTCGCCAGCTGGTTGGCCCGATCTAGCAGGGCTGCAAACAGGGTGGCGGAATTGTGGGGATCGGTGCTATCGCGTTCAAGACCATTGAGGATCCAACAAAAGGCTGCCTCGCTATCGGTGCTGCCATAGGGCTGAAAGGGTCCAGCCACATCCAACTGCCCCTTAATGTCGCCGTTATGGGCAAACACCCATTCCTGGCCCTGCCATTGGCGGTGAAAGGGATGGCAGTTCTCAATCGCAATCACCCCCTGGGTAGCCTTACGAATATGGGCAATCGAACAATGGGCCTTCAGGGCTAGATCGGCCACCTCGGCTGCCACTTTTGAGAAGGCTGCGGGATTTTCTTCCCGATAGATCGTGACCCCGTGGCCAGCGGGATCAAACGTTGCCAGTCCCCAACCATCGCCGTGTTCACCGGTGGCTCCTCCGCGGCGGGCCAGGCCGCGGAAGGAGAAGGTCATATCAGTGGGGGTATTGGCGCTAAGGGCCAGCAATTCACACATGCTTGCAATTGAAACAAGATCTGGCCCGTTCAAACCAGGGAAAGGAGCGTGAAGCTGGGCCACTAACGCAATCCTTAGCTTACAAGCACCACCAGGGCCCAGCTGGCTTGGCAGTGGCGGCTTACGGCTCGCCCGTCTGGCGTGCCAGCCAAAGACCAGTTCCAAGTGACCAAGAGCATGGGACTGCCAACCAATCTCGAACCATCAAAAGCCCCGAGTGCTAAGCCCGAGGCGAGATGATTGATGCTGTTACCCCAGTTCAGATCAACTGGGGCCTGGCCATCGATCCATCGATCAACGGCTCTTGCTGAAGATTTGATCCCAGAGGCCACCCTTAGCAAAGAATTTCTTGTTGACATTGGCCCAGCCACCAAAATCCCCAACCTTGAAGGTCTTTAGTGCCTGGAATTTGCCTTTAGCAAAGGCCTTCCCTTCGGCAGTCACAGGCCGGAAGCCATTGTCCACAAAGGTTTTCTGGGCCACTGGGCTGTAGAGGAACTTGGCAAAGGCTTCGGCCACTTTGCGGGTGCCGTGCTTGTCCACGTTCCTATCGACAATGGCGATGGGACCCTCGATCAAGATGTTGGGGGAGGGCAACTTGTAAGGCACGGTCCACTCACCGCTCTTACGGGCCAGGATCGCCTCATTTTCATAGTTGAGCAGCACGTCGCCCTTTTTACGCTTCACGAACGTATCACTGGCTTCGCGGGCATCCTTGGGCAGTACATCGATATTTTTATATACAGCTGTGACGTACTTACGGGCTTCAGCTTCGCTGCCTCCTTGCTGGGTTATTGAGCCATAAAGGCCCAGAAAGTTCCAGCGGGCACCACCGGAGATCTTGGGATTGCCCGAAACCACATCCACATCCTTGTTGTCGAGGTTCTTCCAGCTGCTGATCTTCTTAGGGTTGCCAGGACGCACGAAAAAGGCCACCACCGAATTGGTGATGATCGAGTTGTTGGCATTCTCCCGTTCCCAACCGGGCTGGATCAGGCCAGCGTCCTGGATCTTGAGGATGTCACCACTGAGGGCCAAGCCGACCACATCGGCCTCTAAACCATCGATCACAGCCCGGGCTTGGGAACCGGAGCCGCCATAACTGGTTCTGATCTGGACGCTCTGGCCAGTCTTCTTTTTCCAGTCGGCTTCGAACAGGGGAATGATCCGGTCATAGGCCGCCTTAGTTACGGCATAGCTGACCAACAGGATCTTTTGTGGACCAGCAGCAGGACCCTTGTTGCCTGCTGCCAGGGCAGCGGCACTGGCCAAGCCTGTAAAACCCAGGCAAGCCAAGGCCGCCCCGGCGACACCTGCGCCCAGGCGGCGGGACAGGGGGGAGGACAGGTAAACCACTTAAAGCCGATGGATGTCAAGGGGAATTAAAGCAGATGGCGGCGGCCTTCCCGGTATGCCAGCCCCCCCCATCCAGGCCCGGGGTCCTGATCCGAGCCCCTTGCCCTTTCCCGGGCGTAAGTCTTGCTGCCACAATCCGACCATCCCCAGCCGGTCTGCTTCGCCGTGGCCTTTAGTTCCAAGACGGAGTACGGACTGGTGGCCTTGATCGAGCTAGCGAGCATCTATTCCAGTGGTGGCGTGCTGCAGGTGGCCGAGATCGCTGCCCGCCAGGGAATCCCGGACCGCTACCTGGAACAGATGCTCACCAACCTGCGCCGAGGTGGCATCCTGCGCAGCATCCGCGGCCCGCGCGGCGGGTATCAGCTGCTGCGTTCGCCAGCCGAGGTGGCGGTGGCCGATGTGGTGCAGTGCCTGGAGGGGGATCCGGGACGCCGGGATGGCGCCCCCGAAACGCCGGAATACCAGGTGTTGCAGTCGCTAGCGAGCCAGCTGGAGCAGGCCCGATTGAAGCTGGTGCAATCCACCAGCCTGCAGGACCTCCTCGATCGCCGCGATGGCCTGCTTCAGGCCCAGAGCATGTACTTCATCTAGATCCGGGCGTATTTACCGCATACCCAAGCGAGTATGCGTGTTATCGTTTTGCCATCCCTGGGGGAGACCAATGGATTGTTGTCGCCGAATGCAGCTAGCCGGATTGATGCCGGCCACGCCCAACGCCATGACCGTTCCCTTGGTTTCTCGCCATGACCCTTGCTCCCAGCCCCGCTCTCGCCCCCCCACCGCTTCGCATCACGCTCCTGCCCAATGACGTTCTGCCGGAACGGCTGAATTGGCGCATTCAGGAGGGCTATATCCGCACTGCCGCCTGGGACGACGACGGCGACACGATCACCTTGGGCCTATGGGGCCCTGGTGATTGGATCACCTCGGCCTACTCCGCCCTGCGTCCGGTGGAAATCCAATGTCTCACCACCGTGGTGGTGGAACAGTTCAACCCCGGAACCGCGGACATCCAGCAGTTGCTATTGAGGCAGATTCAGAACCTTGAAGAAATTTTCCAGATCAACCGCATCCGGTCCGCTGACCAGCGCCTGCTGGGCCTACTGGCCTGGATCGGCCGCCGTTTTGGCCAAGTGAGCAGCCGGGGCTATCGCCTCTCCCTCAAGGACATGAACCTCACCCATAAGGCCCTGGCTGACCTCTGCGGCCTGACCCGGGTGACGGTCACAAAAATGCTAAATCGCTACAAGAATTCTGGACTCCTGCAACAGGTCAGCAAGGATGACCTCTTCATTCCATCGCTAGCCCTCTCAGCGATTGCTCCCTAACGCCCTAGGGCCAACCCTGGGGGCTAAATCATATAATCTGGCTCAAAGCTGCGCACCTGGCGACTCACAATATGGAGGCCATCGCCGGGTTTGATCGACTGGTAATCGATTTGATCCCGGGGAAATTGGGCCATTAGCACCTCTCCATCGGCGAGCACCAATTCGGCCTGAAGATCCCGGCCCATGTGGCGTAGGCGCCGCAGCTTGGCCGGCACGCTGTCTTGCTGCGGTGTAGTGAAGACCTGCACATCGTGGGGCCGAATGAACACTGGCTCTGGCTCAGGTTCGCTTTGGCGATTGAGGGTTGAGTTGACCTGGCCTGAATCCTTAGCCAGGAGGGCAGAGCGGGGCACCACATTGACAGCTCCAACGAAGCTCATCACGAAGGGAGTCGCCGGCTGGTCGTAGATCTCGGCCGGACTGCCGATTTGCTCGATCCGGCCCTCATTCATCACCACGATCCGATCGGCCACCTCCATGGCCTCCTCCTGGTCGTGGGTCACGATCACGGTGGTGACGTGCATTTCATCGTGGAGATTGCGCAGCCAGGCCCGCAGCTCCTTACGGACCTTGGCATCGAGGGCGCTGAACGGTTCATCCAGCAACAGGACGCGCGGCTGTACCGCAAGGGCCCGGGCCAGGGCAACCCGTTGGCGCTGGCCGCCGGAGAGCTGGGATGGGAAGCGGCTGCCGTAGCCCTTCAGCTGGACAAGATCGAGCAGTTCATCGACGCGGCGTTTAATGGCGTCCCGCTTCCAGCGCCGCAACTCCAGGCCAAAGGCCACGTTCTGGCGCACGGTGCGGTGCTTAAACAGGGCAAAGTGCTGGAAGACAAAGCCCACCTGCCGGTCCTGGACGGAGCGTTCGGTGGCCTCTTCACCGGTAATCCAGATGCGGCCGCTGTCGCTACCCTCCAAGCCGGCGATCAGGCGCAACAGGGTGCTTTTGCCGGAGCCCGATGGCCCTAGCAATGCCACTAAGGAGCCCGTTTCCACATCCAGGCTGACGTTGTCTACGGCCCTGAACTCCCCGAAATGCTTGCTGACCTGCTCAACCCGGATGCCCATGGCGGCTGTTCGTTTGGCCCAATAGGTCAATCATTGCCGATCACTCCGCCCCTCGCCTAGCCAGCCAACCAGTTCGATTGGCGCCTATCCCGAGTGACTTAAGGGGGTCTTTGCCCGCTGCGGGTGATACGTTGCTTGGGTTGGCCCCGTTCAGCCCATGGCACCAGCCTGGCTACGCCCCGGACCCCTGCCGAAGCTGGAGCTTCCCAGCTGGCCCTGGCGGATCACTTGGCTCTATTTGGGGTTGGTGCTGTTCCTGCCCCTCGGCGCCATCACCCTCAAGGCGGCCGGAGTTGGTCCGGCGGGGTTTTGGGAGCTGGCCACCACCCCTGAGGCGATTGCCTCCTACCAGATCAGCTTTGGTTTGGCCCTGCTGGCGAGCCTGATCAATGGCGTGTTCGGCCTGGTGATTGCCTGGGCGCTGGTGCGCTGCCGTTTTCCAGGCCAACGCCTGCTCGATGCCCTCATCGACCTGCCCTTTGCCCTGCCAACGGCCGTGGCGGGCCTGGCCCTCGCCGCCGTCTACAGCAGTGACAATGGCTGGATTGGCGAACCGCTCTATCGACTGTTTGGCATCAAGGTGGCCTTCAGCGCCATCGGCGTTGCTGTGGCGATGGTGTTCATTTCGCTTCCCTTTGTGGTGCGCACGGTGGAGCCGGTGCTGCGTTCCCTTGAAAAAGAACAGGAAGAGGCCTCCTGGTGCCTGGGAGCATCCCAGCCCCAGACCTTTTTCCGGGTGGTATTGCCCCAATTACTTCCCGCCATTCTTGGGGGGATCGCCCAAGGCTTCAGCCGAGCCGTTGGCGAATATGGATCGGTGGTGATGATTTCTAGCAACATCCCCTTTGTGGATTTGATTACACCCACCTTAATTATCCAAAAACTTGAGGAATATGATATTGAAGGCGCTACAGTGATTGGCTCTGTCATGTTGCTTTTTTCGCTAGCCAGCCTACTCGTGATTAATATAATTCAGGTGTGGGGCCAGCGTTATCAGGCCACTAGCACAGCCGTGGGTTAAAAGAGAAGCCACCACTGAACCCTCCCTACAACGCCTTTTCTTTTTGATGCCATGAGCTTCGTTGTTCCTGATCTCCAGATCCATCAGCCTCCGAAACCGCCTAAGGGGGGAACCAGTTCAAGCCTGGGCAAGACGCTATTAGGGGCAGCGATTCCGCTGATTGCCTGTCTCTACGTGGGCTTGGTGATCCTCATTCCGGCCCTAAGCGTTGTTGCGCAGGCCTTTGCAAAGGGCGTTCAGCCCTTTCTCGAAAATATGGGTTCGCCAGAACTGCTATCGGCCGTGAAGATGACCTTAATTACGGCAGCCATAGCCGTGCCAGCAAACACGATTTTTGGCCTGGCCGCCGCCACCGCCATAGCCCGTAAGAAATTTCCAGGTAAGGCCCTGCTACTCAGCATCATTGACTTGCCCTTTTCCATCTCACCGGTGGTAGTGGGATTGATGCTGGTGTTGCTCTACAGCCCCAGCCATGGTGTCTTTGGCAGCGTGATCAACAGTTTGGGGTGGAAAATCATCTTCTCCTGGCCCGGCATAGTCATCGCTACGATCATCGTGACATTTCCTTTTATGGCCCGCGAAGTCATCCCCTTGCTGGAGGAGGAAGGCTGGGAGCAGGAGGAGGCCGCCAAAACCCTCGGTGCTAATGACTGGCAGGTGTTCTGGAAGGTCACCCTGCCTTCGGTGCGCTGGGCGGCCCTCTATGGGCTGATCCTGACGACGGCCCGGGCCCTGGGCGAATTCGGCGCCGTTTCGGTGGTGAGTGGCAACATCCGCGGCGAAACCCAAACCTTGCCCTTGTTCGTAGAGGATGCTTACAAGCAATATCAAACAGAACTCGCCTTTGGCGCTGCCGCTGTGCTGGGGGCGGTGGCCCTGGTGTCGTTGCTATTGAAATTTGCCGTGGAACTGCTGTTGGAGCAGGACAAGAAAGCCCAGCAAATCAAAACAGACGCCTGACTCCTAATGCCTGGCGATTCCTGGGCTTGAAATCCTCAAAATCCCAGGATGGCGCTTGGAAGCAGCAGATCGCTCGAGCACAAGGCTGGTTAGGCGCCATCAGGTCGGACAACACCGTTGCCTCGCTAGCGCCCGGGCAGCGGTCAAAAGCAGCTGACGCTTGGCAAGATTGGGCCATGGTTACCTTTCTGCGGCGTCTCCCCCCCCTTGGCCAGCTGCTGCTGGCGGGGCTGCTGGTGCGGGGCCTGCTCGCCCTAGTCCTGCCCCCGGGCTACGACGAGGCCTACTACCTCTTCTACGGACGCCATCCCAACCTGAGCTACCTGGACCACCCGGTGGGGGTGGGGATCTGGTCCCTGGTCGGTAACGCCCTGGGGGGGTCGATTTTTGCCCTGCGGGTGCCCTCGCTGCTCTCCTACACGGCCGCCCTGGCCCTGCTGGCTGCGGCGACGGGCCGCTGGTTTGGAACCAAGGCGGGCCTCTGGTCTGTGGCCGTGGCCAGTGGGTCCCCGCTGCTATTGGCCTGTGGTGGCCTGCTGCTGCTGCCGGATAGTCCGCTGCTGTTGGTGTTGGCGGCCCTGATGTGGTGGCTATCCCGCCATCCCCTAGTTGTGCCGAGCAACGCCAGGGAGGCCGCTGGCCTGGGACTCTTGCTGGGGCTGATGAGCCTGTGCAAGTACCACTCCCTACTGGTGTTGCTAGCCCTGCTGGCCTGGTGCCTGGGCACGGCTGAGCGCCGGGCAGCCCTGCTGAGGCCCTGGCCCTGGTTAGGCCTGGTGGTGTGGGCAGGCGTGTCCAGCCCCCTGTGGATCTGGAACCTGCAGCACCACTGGGCCTCCTTCCTGTTCCATGGCGGCCGAACCTTGGCCGAGCACACCTACAACCTGGCCGGTCCGCCCCTCTTCCTGCTGACCCAGCTGTTACTGCTATTTCCGACGATCGGTCTGCTGCTGTGGGTCTGCCTAGCTCCCCAGGACCAAACGGCGGGCAACCCACAGGCACGCCAACTGCTGCGAACTTTGGCCTTGCCGATTCTGATCACGTTTTCCTTGTTATCCGGCCGCATGCAGGTGCTATCGAGCTGGCTGGTGCCGGCCTGGTGGTTCCTGCTGCCCCTTGCTGGCGACTGGCTGGCCCGCCGGCCCACACCCTGGCCCCAGGGTCTGGCCTGGAGCCGGAACCTCAGCTTGGCCCTCCTCCCCCCCCTGCTCTCGCTAGCGGCATTGCAAGTGCGCTTTGGCGTGCTGGATCGGATCCTGCCGCCGGGGGTCGATACCTCCAATCAATTGATGCCAGCAACGAGCCTGAGGCAGGCCCTCAAAAGCAATCCCCGCGTCTGGGCGGCCCTCGGTGAAGCCGATCTGATCGCCAGCCGTCGCTATGAACTGCCTGGCTTTCTTGCCCTAGCCCTGCAACAGCACAGTCGGGCGGCCTACACCAGCTTCAGTGGCGATCCCCGGGGCTTTCCCTATTGGCGACCTGCCCATGGCTACCAGGGAGCGCGCGGCGTGATTTTTGCCCTCGAGGATCCCAGCCATCCGGAAGATCGGATCGAATGGCCCCAGGAGGTAGGTCCATTAACGCCCCTCGGTTCCGTTCAGCTGATGCGCGGCGGCCGTCCATCCGTGCGGCTGCAGTTCGTGGGCTTTGGGCCCCTGGCCCAGCCCCTGCCAGGGCCTCCCAGCCCCTAGGCGCCCCAGCCCTGGCTGCATCGGGTGCGCTTGCCGACACGCGCCAGGTCATCGCCAAGACAACTGTGGCGAGAGCTTTGGTCCGATGGTGGGGACCCGTTGGGCCGATGCCATGGGGAGCGGTTTACCAGGCTGGTCTGGGGCAGTGGGATCCTGCCTAGCCATCCAGGCGTCCATCCTGATCATGGGGTCCCTGCTGGGGCTTAGCCAACGCTTTGAAGCCAGGGGAAGACTTGCCGGCACCGGCCAGCAACCTGAACCCCAAGGCTCATTGAACCTGATTCGCAAAGTCCAACCAACGGCAGCAAGCCGCCTTGGAGCCCTAGGCCAGGACGGAAGCCGGACACTGCCAGCCCAACTCACGCCATCCATAACCAGTCCTTAATGCCCTGCCTTAAGCCTGGGCCCACAGTGACGACAGAGCTAGGGCTCACGGGCCGGGCTCTACCAACCCAGTGAGGTGAGCGACATGGCAGGGGTTACCAGTGCCGGCGCTTATGCGACGGGCCTGCTTGCAGAGCACCTCAAGGCGATCGTTTCACTACAGAGCGGAGTCCTCAAGGACCAGGACCCAGAACCCCTGCACCAACTGCGGGTACGCTTCCGGCGCTTGGGCACCCTGCTGCTGCAATTTGGGCCTGCCCTGCGATTACCCGAACGGGTAACAGAACAAACCCTGGCCAAAACCGGCCGCCGCCTCGGCTTAGTTCGCGATCTAGACGTGCTCAGCGGGCAGCTGCAGCACCAACTGGGTCTCCCCCTGCCTGCAGAGGAACTGAGTCGCTTGAAACCGGTGCTGAAAACCCTGCTTCGAAGCCGCAAGCAGGCCTTTGCGGAGCTGGTGGAGGAGCTGCGGAGCCGCCGTTACCTGCGCCTACTGTCCGAGCTCCAGGCCTGGTTGCGCCAGCCGGCCTGGACGGCCCTTGGCGAAGAGGACGCCAGGGACTGGCTGGTCGAATGGAAGACCCCCGTTCTGGCTGGTTTGCTGAGTCAACCCGGCTGGCGCGCCAGCGATCCGGATCGCGATAGGACCTGCTTGCACGACCTGCGCAAAAAAATCAAGCGGGCCCGCTATGGCCTGGCCAATCTCAAGGAGCTGGCCGGCGACTCCCTAGGGACCTGGATGGAGCGCTTTAAAGCCCAGCAAGAGACCCTTGGTGGCCTCAACGACCTGCAGGTACTGGAGCAAGCGATCGAAGAGCAGCTGGTCGGCGACCTCGCCCAGGCCTTGCCGGAACTCAACCTGCGGCTGCAGCAGCAAAAGCGCCTGCTCTGGCAGCAGTGGCAAGGTCAGGCCAGTTTGATGGTGAGTGAACCGGGGCGCAGCGAGCTGCACGGCCTGCTCAGCAGGGGCTGGATTGGCCCGAAACCGCCGCCCAACAGAGCCAACACTTGACTCCAGAGCGAAGCGGACTCTGGCCTCCGCATCGGTTCAGAACGGCTGAATGACTAGCGGCAACCTAGGCGTTGCAACCAACCTGATCCGGCAAAAGACGGCTTAGGAGCAGATTTGAAGCAGTCTTAAGCAGCCCATAACGACAGATGCGGGCAAATAAGGGTAAACATGTGGGGCTCACAAAAGGCCGATCCCATGACCTTCGCGAAGAAGGCCCTGACCCTGACAGCTCTGGCTGCCGTCGCCGGCGGCGGTGTCGCCACTGCTCAATCCACCAACCTCAATGGCGCGGGAGCCACCTTCCCGGCCCCCATCTATCAGCGCTGGTTCGCTGATTTGGCGGCAAATGGTGGCCCCAAAACCAACTATCAAGGCGTGGGTTCCGGCGCCGGCATCCGTCAGTTCATTGCTGGCACCGTAGATTTCGCCGCCACCGACGAACCGATCACCCCGGCCCAAGCCGCCAAGGTCAAGCGCGGTGTGGTGCAGTTCCCCGCCGTGGGCGGCACGATCGCCATCGCCTACAACAAGCCTGGTTGTGATCTGAAGCTCACCCAGACTCAGGTGGCCGATGTGTTCCTCGGCACCATCAATGACTGGAAACAACTGAAGTGCGGCAGCGGCAAAATCACGGTGGCCCACCGCTCTGACGGTTCCGGCACCACCTTTGCCTTCACCAGCTCCCTTTCCGCCTTCTCCCCCGCCTTCAAATCGAAGCTGGGCATTGGTAAATCGGTGAATTGGCCCGTGGGCGTGGGCGGCAAGGGCAATGACGGCGTTGCCGGCGTGCTCAACAACACCCCTGGTTCGATCGGTTACGTGAACCAGTCCTTTGTTAAGGGTGTGCTCAAGGCAGCTGCCGTCCAGAACCGGGCTGGCAACTTTGTCAAGCCTGGCTTCAAGAGTGGTAGCGCTGCCCTCAACGGCATCACCCTTGATAGTGACCTGGCTGGAGAAGAGCCCAATCCCCCCGGCGCCCAGAGCTACCCGATCAGCACCCTCACCTGGATTCTTGCCTACAAAAACGGCAACGGATCTAAGGCTGGTGATTTGAGGGAAGTGTTTGCGCACATGCTGAACAACAAGTCCCAGGGCCTCGCCGATAACTTGGGGTATGTGCCTCTCCGCGGAGACATTCTCAAGAAGGCCAAGGCTGCGATTGGCAAAGTTAGTGATTGATCAGTAAGCGGCCAGACCCGAGCCAGCTGCTTAATCAGCTGGCTCGCCAAGGCCTCTCCCCCCTTCTAGGGACGCTTGATCAGATCCATCCTTCAAGCAGGAGCCCCTAAGGGCTCCTTTTTTATGGAACACCCAGCCGTTGCATTCAAGCGCTAACCAGAACTTAACCAGGCGCCTACCAGCTCTTTGCTCAGATCAAAGTGTTGCTCCATACAGTATTGCTGTCCCTCTGCCAGGTTGCGCCATGGTGTTCACGCCACCCCGTGACTCCAGCCGCCAAGACAAGCTCCGGGTCCTCCTGGAAGACACCTATCACAAGCGCAACCTTGTCCACCTCTCGGCAGGAAGCGCCGTTCCCTTACTGCGCAACAGCATCTGGCTAGTGGTGCGGGGGATGGTGAAATTGGGCGCCATTTCCATCCATGGCGACGAGCTGCTGCTCGGTTTGGCCGGACCGAATGAACCCTTCGGTGAACCGATGAGCAACGTAGAGGCCTATGGGGCCACCACCCTCGCCGATAGCGATTTGCTCTGCTTCAGCCTCGATGAGATCGAGCAGACCCCCTACCTGGCCATGGCCCTGCTGCGCGCCGCCACCAGCCGCATGCGCCAATCGGAAGCCCTGATCGGCCTCCTGGGATTACGCCGCGTCGAAGAGCGCCTGCGTGGCTTTCTCGAACTCCTGGCAGCGGATTATGGCCAACCCTGCGACGAGGGCTTGAAGCTGAATCTGCGCCTCACCCACCAGGATCTGGCCAGCGCCCTCAGCACCACCCGGGTCACCGTGACCCGGGTGCTTGGCCAACTGCGCGAGGAAGGCTGGTTGCAAATTGATAGCCAGCGCCATCTGGTGGTGGCCAATTTGCCGAAACGCTGGATCGCCTGATTCACGCCCAAGCACGATCATGACCTGGATCCGCAGGGTAGCGATACCCTGCTTTTTTTTGGGTTTGCCCGTTCAGGGTGGTTAGCCCAAGCCCTGGTCTTGGATCTTGCGGAGCCCCAAGCGCCGCGCTAAACGTTCGGCTAGCACATAGGACACGGGGGTGATATAGAGGGTGACTAACTGGGAGAGAATCAAGCCCCCCACCACCACCAGGCCAAGGGAGCGGCGCGTCTCGGCGCCGGCTCCCCAACCGATCGCAATCGGAAGGGTTCCCACAATCGCCGCCAAGGTGGTCATCATGATTGGCCGAAAGCGCAGCATTGAGGCGCTGTGAATCGCCGTTTTCAGACCAGCCCCCTGGCGGCGTTGCCCTATGGCGGCATCGACCATCATGATGCCATTCTTTTTAACGATACCGATCAACAAGACCAGGCCAATGGTGCTGTAGAGATTTAATTCTGAGCCAAACACGATCAACGTTGCCAGGCCGCCCACCGCCGCCGAAGGCAGGCTGGTAAGAATGGTGAGGGGATGGATTAAGTCTTCATAGAGAATGCCCAACACCAGATAGATCACCAGCACGGCAGCGAGCAGCAACCAGCCCAGTCCCGAGACAGACTGTTCAAACACCTTGGCTGACCCCACAAAGGCGCCGGTGGTTCCAGCTGGCAACAACTGCTCGGCGAGGCCTCGAATCTCGGTAGTCACGGTATCGAGGGAGACTCCAGGATTGATGTTGAAGGAGAACGTGACCGATGGCAGCTGGTCCGTGTGATTGACCGTGAGGGCCGTAACGGTGCGGCGGCTAGCGGCCAAGGTGGAGAGGGGAATCAGACGGCCCTGGGCATTGCGCACTGTCAACAGATCCAGGTCGGCTGGACTGTTCTGGGCGTCGAGCTCAACCCCCAAAATCACCGGAAATTGGCCATCGGAGCGGTAGATGGTGGACACCTGCTGGTCGCCATAGGCACTGCGCAGGGACGCCTGCACGGCACTGGCATCAACACCCAGGCTGGCGGCCCGATCGCGATCGACCGTGATCTCGAGCTGGGGGTTATGGGATTGGAGATCGCTACTGACATCACTCAGGCCTGGGAGGCCGCGCAGGCGTTGCTCAAACTCGGGCGCCGCATCGAGGAGGGCGTCTTGATCGATCGCCTGCAGGCTGTACTGGTATTGGGCACGACTTTGCACAGCCCCCACATTCACCGCCGCCGGCACTTTGACAAAACCGCGCAGCCCCGGAACGCTGTTCACCACCTTGCGCAGGCTGCGGGCCAGCTCTGCCGCAGATTGCGGGCGTTCGGAGCGGGGCTTCAATTTGAGGAACAGGCGGCCATTATTAGCCGTGGAATTGGATCCCCCCGAACCCACCGTGTTGTTCACTCCAGCCACCGCAGGATTGGCCTGGAGCTTGCGGGCCAGGATGGTCTGCATGGCAGCCATCTCCTCAAAGGAGGTGCCCTCGGCCGACTGGGTGTTGACTGTGAGCTGGCCGGTGTCGGCATCGGGGATGAAGCCCTTAGGCACCACCAGGAACAGCACGAGGGTGAGTAACAGCAGGCCAGCCGAGACCATCTGCACAAGCCGGGGCCGGCGCAGGGCGGTCGCCAGGCTGAGGCCATAGCCCCGGCTGAGGCGCTCAAACAGGCGATCAAACCGCTGCAGCACGGCGTTGCCGCGCTGGGCATCGCCGGGCTCGGGCAACAGCCGGGCCGCCAGCATGGGCGTGAGGCTCAGGGCCACAACGCCGGAGAGCAGGATCGCCAGGCTGAGGGTAACGGCAAATTCCCGGAACAGGCGCCCCAGCAAGCCACCGAGAAACAGTATCGGAATGAACACCGCCACCAAGGACAGGGTCATCGACAGGATTGTGGGGCCGATCTCCCGGGCGCCTTGTAGGGCCGCCTGCCAGCGGTTCTCGCCCTCCTCCTGGCGCCGCACAATCGCCTCCACCATCACGATCGCGTCATCCACCACAAAGCCAACGCTGAGGGTGAGCGCCATCAAGGACAGGTTGTCGAGGGAGTAGCCCAAAAGGGCCATCCCCCCAAAGGTGCCGATTAGGGACACCGCAATCGCCAGGGCCGGTAGGGCGGTGGTGATGCCTGTGCCCAAGAACAGGGCGACGACACCCACCACCAGGGCGACCGTCACCACCAGGGTGACTTCCACATCGTGGATCGCCTCGCGGATCCCTTCGGAGCGGTCAAACAACACCTGAAGCTCAATGGCGCCGGGCAATTCGGCGCGCAAGCTGGGCAGCAAAGCATTCACCGCATCGGCAATTGCCACCGTGTTACTGCCGCTTTGGCGTTGCACCGCCACCACAATCGAGCGGCTGCCGTTGTACCAACTGGCACTGCGATCGCTATTGACGCTATCCAGCACTTCAGCCACTTCGCCCAGCTGCACGGGCGATCCATTGCGATAGGCCACCACCAGCTGGCGGTAGGCGGCCGCATCATTGAGCTGGCCGTTGTCTTGGACGCTGACGGTCTGGCGTTTGCCGTAGAGATTGCCGGTGGGTTGGTTGGAATTGCCGGCCCGCACAGACCCATTGACCTGGTCGAGGCCAATCCCTTTGGCGTTCAAGGCCTGGGGATCAACGCGAATGCGCACGGCGTATTTCTGGGCGCCAAAGAGCTGCACCTGGGACACCCCATCGAGGGTTGAGAGCCGCTGGGCGATCCGCACCTGGGCCACCTGGGTGACCTCGGAGAGGGGCAATAAATCGGAGCTGAGCACTAAATAAAGGATCGGTTGCTCAGCCGGATTCACCTTGCGGATCGAGGGGGGCGAGGGCAAATCTGCCGGCAACTGGCGCGCGGCCTGGCTAATGGCCGTTTGCACATCCTGGGCGGCCGCATCGATATCCCGATCCAGGTTGAACTGCAGGGTGATCTGGCTACTTCCCTGGCCGCTACTGGAGCCCATCTCGGTAATGCCGGCGATGCTGGAAAACTGCTGCTCCAGGGGCGTGGCCACCGAGGTGGCCATGGTGGTGGGACTGGCCCCCGGCAGGGAGACATTCACCTGCAGGGTGGGAAAATCAATGCTGGGCAGGTCGCTAATCGGCAGACGGACATAGCCCACCACACCAAAGATCACCAGGGCAACCATTAACAGGATCGTGGTGATCGGTCGGCGAATCAGCCGTTCACTGAACGAGCCCATCACTTCGAGCCTTGCCCGCTCTGTTGCTTGGGCAGGCGAATCGTTGAGCCAGGGCTGAGGGCAAACTGGCCCTTAACCACCACCCTCTCCCCCGGGCGCAGGCCGGCCCTGACCACCACCTGGTCAGCACCCGTGGGACCGAGCTGGAGTTGGCGGGGCGTGGCGACCATGGCTTTGGCACCGTTGTCTATGGCCCCGCTCCCTTTGGCACCGTTCCCTTTGGTCATGGTGGTAGTGGCCACATAGACAAACGGACCCTTTTGGCCGGTTTGGATGGCGATCTGGGGAATCAAAAGCACCTGCTTGAGGCGCTCCAGCTGAAGGGAACCCTTCACGTAGGCACCGGGCACCAGGTGCTGGGAGCGGTTGGCAAAGGTGGCTTTGACGGCCGTGGTGCCCGTACTCGGATCAACGGCGTTATCGATCGAACTCACCTGGCCCCAATCACCGGCAGCCAACTTCACCTTGAGCCCCAGCTCCAGGCGAGGGATCAGCCGTTGGGGCACGGCAAATTGCACCGTGATCGGCCGAAACTGGTTCACCACCACTAAGGGCCGGTCCTCGGACTCGCGCACCAGGTTGCCGGCGGTCAACCGCAACTGGCCGGCGCGGCCGCCGATCGGCGAGCGGATCGTGGTGCGCTCCAGGTTGAGCCGGGCGTTGGCTTCGGCGGCGCGGGCAGCCGCCAGGTCGGCCCGGGTGCTTTCCACCTCGCTTTCGCGGCTAAGGACCGTGGCTTCCAGGGAGAGGGCTTGGCTACGGAACTGCTCAGCCAGGTCGACACTGACCGCCCCCTGGCTGCCAAGGGAGCCATAGCGGTTGGCCCGCTGGCGGGCTTGGCGAGCTTCAGCCCGGCTGCGTTTCACTTCGGCCCGGGCTACCCGTTCCTTAGCAATTGCCCTATTGCGGTTGGCAATCGCCTGGTTGAGGGCCGCCTGCCAGGGGCTGGGGTCAATGCCAATTAGGGGCTGGCCGGCGTTCACGTCCTGGCCTTCGCGGAAATAGACCCGCTGCACCACCCCCGACACCTGGGAGCGAATCGCCGCCGAGGCCAGGGACTTGACCTCGCCCGTGATCGGGAAGGTTTCATCGAAGTCGCCCAGGCTCACCGGCGCCAGGGACACCAAAACCGCGGGTTTGCGCTTGGACTCGTCCCCCTGGGGCCAGCAGCCCCGGGTGAGCAGCAACAGCACCACGAGCCCCCCACCAAGGAGAGCCAGGCTGCGGGGTCGGATCGGAACATTCACGCCGTAACCCTAGGGAGCGAAAGGCCTGCCTCTAGGTACGGGCGGACACCCCCTATTCGCAGAAAAAAGGCCAGCCGGGTCGGGACCCAGCTGGCACGTGGAGGGACTGGGCCTGAGTCGAACAGCCCGTGTCGAGGGGCTTTCGCCCTTAGGACCGCTTTGGCAGGGTCAGATCCCGGTACAACCCTGCACAGAAATCCGGTAGCTAAAGCCCAGGGCGCCGGGATCATCACTGTTGCCCACCTTGAAGTTCATCTGGCTGGCCTGCTTGCCGGGGATGGCGGGGAAGGGACCAAACATGCGGCCCGTGCCGATCGGCGGATTCATCGTTTCATTGATGACCTGCAGGTTGCTGCCATCGCTGAACTTCATGAAGCCCGAAACGGGATACTGGGCGCCAGGATCAGCCGAATTAGCCGTGAAGAAGAATTTGAAGCTGGTGTAGGGCTGGTCAACGATGAAATCGGTGTTCCAGTTGGGGCGGCCGATCAGTTTGCCGCGGCTCACCGATTTGGCCACGATCGGGGTGACGCCGTTGCCGCCAATGGGCTGCAGAAACTGGCACTTCGGGGCAGCTTGGGCAGCCGCGCCAAAAGCGAGCATCAAGGGAGTGGCAGCCAGCAGCAGGGAGCGGGTCAGCATGGGCCAAGACAACGGGACCGGCTAAGGGTACGTCCCGCAATCCAGGCTGGCTGGAGCGAACGGCGCAAATCCACCGGAGACAACTTGCCGTCGTAGCCCCATTTGAGAGTGGTACTGGCGGGACTGGGATCAGACCAGGTACCGGGGCCGAAGGGCCGGGGGATAGGGGTGGGACCTTGGGGCTAGCCGGATCGCCGTCATCATTGCGACCCCCCACTGTTACGGAGCCAACGGCCAGCTCAGCTTGGCTTTGCCAGCATGGGGGAAATCCTGGCCGTTGGCCCGATGCTTCCCCTGTTTTCAGCCCCTGAAGTCAGGCGGGTCTATCGGTTTGTCGATCGAAGCGGCCAGCCCCACCCGATCCTCGATGACCGGTTCGAGAGCTTGGATGCGGCTTGGGAAGCGGCCCAGGCCTGGCTGGAGGACCGGGGCCTCAGGGCCGAGGCGATGCCGGCAGCCCTGGCCGAGGAATTTGGCATCGAGGTGACCACCGCCAACGGCCACTGGCGCACCCTGCGCCACCCGGGGCAACCGTCCCTACTGGCCCCCAGCGGACCACCGCCTAATCGGCACCCGTCATCAGCCAAGCCATAAGAACCATCAATCCACGAAGGGCTCCAGTTGCAGGGTGCTGTGGGCGATCCCCAGTTCGGCCAGACGATGCTTGGCCTCGTGCAGCAGTTGCATGTCATCGGTGCTGCCAAGACGGCGGCGGAGGTGGACTGTGAGGGCGTTCTGGGAGGTGCTCATCGCCCAGACATGCAGATGATGCACTTCCACCACCCCCGGCAAGCCATTGAGAGCCAGGCTGACCGCCTCGAGATTGACCCCCGGCGGCACCGCATCGAGGGCCACGATCAAGGCCTCGCGCAGGATTTGCCAGCCGCTCCAGGCCACGGCCAAACCCACGGCCATGGCCGTGAGGCCATCGAGCCGGTTCCAGCCCGTGAGCCCCACCACCAGGGCACTGAGCAGCACAGCGGCCGAGACCGCTGCATCGGTCAGCAGGTGCACCACCGCTGCGCGGCGATTGAGATCATGCTGGTGGGGATCACCAAACAGGCGGGCCGAGAGCAGGTTCACCACCACGCCTGCCGCCGCCGCCCAGGCCACTGGGCCGCTCTCGAGGGTCACCGGTTGAAGCAACCGCTGGAGCCCTTCAACAAACACCACACTGGCGGCCATCAGGATCAGAACCGCATTCAGCAGCGAGGCCAGCTGGGTACTGCGGCCGAAGCCGTAGGTGAAGAATTTGTTGGGCGGGCGACTGCTGAGCCTTTCGGCCCCCCAACCGAGCAGCAGGCCTGCCACATCGCCGAGGTTATGAACCGCATCTCCGACTAGGGCCATCGAACCAAAGCCAAAGCCGATCACCAACTGCAACCCCGAGAGGCCGCTATTGAGAAGCACGCTCCAGCGGAAGGCAGCAGCCGAACCAAGGGAATGGACATGCTGAACCTGATGGGGCAGCCGCTGGATCGTCACGGCGGGGTGGCAAACCGGGTCGCCGCTGGAGTGGTGATGGGCTCCCATGGAGGTTGGGTAGCGTCAGGCCGCTGGTGGGGTCGACGAACAGTGGCGAAAATGAAGAGAAATGAGCCTGCGAGGGCATGGGAAATGTTGATTGATCAAGGCCAGCCGCACCAGCCCTGATCGTCCTTTCGACCTAGATCCCCAACAAGTTCTCGACCCTAGTCCTGATAAACGCGAAAAACGGGCGCTGAGCGTCAGCCAGCCCGCCGAGCGGTCGGAGCCCGCAACAGCAGCACCAAGGGGATCGCCGCCAGGAAGAGGATCGTCTACTCGCCTCGGAGACTGCCGCTACTGGCCGTCCCTCGCAGCCATGTCGCTAGGTCTGGCCGTCTTCCTGCTGCTCGAGGGCATCACCAGCCCGGAAACGATCCTGCTCACGGCTATAGCGGAACAACCCACAGGCCCGGATCCAACTCACCAGGGTTTCAAACATGGCCTCGGCCTCGGGCTGGGTGAACTGCTCACTCAACAGGTCGAGCACGAAGTCGCCCTCCACTTCCGCCTTGGTACTGGCTTCTAGGGCCTCCTGCAGGCGCCGCACGAGGGGCACATGCAGCAGCATCTGGCTACGCAACAGGCGCTGTTGCTCCTCCTCGCTGGCTTCGGCCAGGGCCCGGCCCACCGGGCTCAGGCCCAGGCGGGCCCCATCCACCGCCATCAGCTGCAGCAGTTCGCCGGCATCGAGGATCGGCAGCAGGTCGTCGAGTTCGAGCACCAGCTCGTCGGCCAGTTCGGCCACGCTGATGCCCTCCTGCTCCGGCACCAGGGTGAGCAGGTCCACCACGGCGCCCAGGGAAACGGGCGGCAGGGCCAGGGCGTCCTGGCTGGTGGTCTGCTCCACCGCTAGGGGGCTGGTGCCCACAGGCTTGTCAGGATCGGTCATGTAGCTGTACAGGGAGTCCACTAGGGCCCGGAAAGCCGGCGTCGTGTCATCGCGGGGGCGGGGGAGGGGATTGGGCACCACGCCACGAATCCGGCCCGGGTTGGCACTGAGCAGTACCACCCGATCACTGAGCAACACCGCTTCCTCAATGCTGTGGGTGACGATCACGATCGAGCCGGCCGGGAAGGTGCCACCGGCCCAGAGTTCATCAATATCGCGGCGCAAGTTTTCGGCCGTGAGCACATCAAGGGCGCTGAACGGTTCATCCATCAGCAGCAGGGCCGGTTCCATCACAAAGGCGCGGGCAAAGCCCACCCGCTGGCGCATGCCACCGGAGAGCTCACGGGGATAGGCCTCGGCACTGCCCTCCAGGCCCACCATCGCCAGGGCCCGCAGGGCCCGGCGCCGCACCTCCTTCTCGCCCAGGCCGCGGGCCTCCAGACCTACGGCGGTGTTGTCCAGCACCGTGAGCCAGGGCAACAGGGCAAAGCTCTGGAACACGATCGCCACATCCCGATTGACGCCCCGTAGCGGCTGGCCGTCGCGTTCGATCAGGCCTTCGCTCGGGGCGATCAGGCCGGCCATCAGTCGCAGTAACGTGCTCTTGCCGCTGCCACTGCGGCCGAGCAGGGCCACCACTTCGCCGGGCTGGATGTCCAGGTCGATGTCGTCGAGCACGGCCACCCGGCTGCTGCCATCGGCGCTCCGAAACAACTTGGCGACGTGGCGCACCTTCAGCAGGGGCTGGGATGGCCCGGGGGAGGGCGCCAACAAAGCATCAGTTTCCATAGCGTTCCTCGGCGAAGCGATAGAGGGGCCGCCAAACCAGCCGGTTGCTGCCCACCACGAACAGGGCCATGACCACCAGGCCCAAGAACAGGCGGGGTTGGTCACCTTGGGCGGTGGCCTCGGCGATATAGGAGCCAATGCCTGGCGTTTTCAAGGTGTGGCTGCCCCAGGTCACCAGCTCGGCCACGATCGAAGCATTCCAGGCGGCGCCACTCGCGGTCACCGCCCCGGTGATCCAGGCGCTGAACATGGCAGGGAGAAGAAAACGCCGCCAACGCTGTCGTCCCTTGAGCTGGAACACCTGGCTCATCTCACGCAGGTCATTGGGAATGGCGCTAGCTCCGGCGGTGACATTGAACAGCACATACCATTGGGCCCCCATGGCCATCAGCACGACGCAGCCATAAAACAGCGGCATTCCACAGAACAAAAACACCACCGTAAAAAAAGGAAAGAGAAGGTTGGCGGGGATGCTCGCCAGCATTAACATCACCGGCTGCAGCAGGGCCGCCCAGCGGGGCCGCAGGCCAATGAGTACGGCCAAAGGCAGGAAAATCAAGGTGCTACCTCCGACCACGGCCAGCACCCGGCCGAAGGTGAGCAGGCCCTGGCCGAAAGCCTTGAGGGTCTCCCCCAGACCCACCTGCTCGAGGCTGTGGTGGCAGGCCAGCACCGTGGCCACGGCACCGCCGAGAACCACCAAATTATCGACCCAGCGGGGCTCTTGCTTCTGCAGGGGCGCCGGACCATCCCGGCCTCGGCTGCGGGTCCAGCGATTCAAGGAGGCCCCTAGGGGCAGCAAGTAGGAGGCAAGCCATTGGCCGAGCTGACGCAACAACTCCGATTGCTGCAGTGTCTCGAGGAACCAGGAATGGCTTGGGGCGGCCGCCGAGTTGGTATCCAGTCGGAATTGCTCGCTCCAGGTCACAATAGGCCGCCAGAAAAGCTGGTCAGTTACCACAATCAACAGCAGCATCATCAGCAGGGCCCAAAGCACACAGTCGAGACGTTGCTGTGCAATGGCGGCTGCCACATAGGAGCCGATACCAGGCAAGATATAATTTGAATTATTAACGCTAATCGCCTCACTTTGGGTGGCAAAAAACCAGCCCCCGGCAAAACTCATCATCGCATTCCAAACCATGGGGATGGCACTGGCTGGCAGCTCCAATCGCACCATTTGCTGCCAACCAGTGAAGCCATAAACCCGTGAAGCCTCCCGCAGTTCGGCTGGAATCGTGCGCAGGGATTGGTGATAGCAAAAAATCAGGTTCCAAACCTGACCAGTGACGATTGCAAACAGGGCCGCCGATTCAAGTCCGAGCAAACTCCCGGGAAACAGGCCAATGAAAAAGGGCACAATCACGGCCAGGAAGCCGAGCACGGGCACGGACTGGAGCACATCCACCAAGGGCAGAACCAGCCGTTCGGCCACGGGCGAGCGGGCCGTGAGGGAGCCCATCGCCACCGCAATCGTGAGCGAGATCCCCAACGCGATGAACATCCGTAGGGAGGAGCGGGCCGCGTAGTAAGGCAACAACAGGGGGTTGAGGTCCACCCCAGGAAGCTGGGCATGGGGATGGAAGCTGACGGCCATCTGGCTGCTGAGGCTGCCGATGCCTACCACCACGGTGAGTCCCAGCAGAAGCAGGGCGAAATCAAGCAGCAGGGTGCGGGTCCGCTCTGGCCGTTCGGCCGATGGGGACGCAGACCTGGCAGTCGATCGGGCCCGTTCGAAGCGGGGAACCCTGCCGGCCTCTAATGCCATTGGCCCCCGGGCAACTTCAGCCCACTCTGTCACTGCAGGGTCGCCGCAGAACTGTGCTGCAGCACACCTAGCTGGGCCTTCTGCTGGGCGCTTGCTTCTCCAGCTGCAAGGGCAATGGCGACGGCCCGGCCATGAAGCCCCTTGGGATGGACCTGCGGAGGCTGGGTCCATTCAGCCTCGACGCCTCCCATGAACGGTGGTGCCGCCTTCGCCACCTGAAGCATTGATGCCGAGATGGTCTTCCTGCCATGGGGCACCAAACCCTTCAACAACGAGGCACTTTGAGGCGATAGCCAGCAGGGCAAGGGCCGTTGTTTTTAGGCAAAATGTCCATGGTTGCCCCTGAGAAGCGATCGTCAGAGCTCAACTGGACTCCTTTAGACCATTGCCCAGAAGGAGGGCTAGCAGGCCTTGCCGGTCAAACCGCGGGACGACCGGGAGGGTCCTCAGCAAAGTCGATCAGAGTTGCGAAATAATCCCTACGTCATAGCAAGTAATAGGACGGTCTTTGCCCAAGCCTTGGGTCAACAATCTTGAGCGGAGTTTTAAGGGCAAAGCCAATGGCTTTATCAAAGCCAACCCAATCCGGTTAGCTCAATCCGCCATCAAGAGATCAACTTGCAGAAGGGTGTTCGGTGGCCCTCATGCAGGCAAGCAAGCCAACCATTGAGCGCTACATTGAGCGCAAGCCCCATGCCAGCGAGCTTGAACCGGCGCTACAAGTTCTGGCCAGGGGGCCAGGGTTTCCTAAGGTAACCCCAGCTACCGCACCCTTGGCATTCGTTGCATGGCCGCGATTTTCAGCGATAACAGCCTCACCATCGGTCGCACCCCCCTGGTGCAACTCAACCGGGTGGTCGGCACTGGCGGCGCACGGGTGCTCGCCAAAATCGAGGGACGCAATCCGGCCTATTCGGTGAAATGCCGCATCGGCGCCGCCATGATCGCCCAGGCCGAAAAGGACGGGCTGCTGGGCCCTGGCAAGGAACTAATCGAGCCCACCAGCGGCAACACCGGCATCGCCCTGGCCTTTGTGGCGGCATCGAAAGGGATCCCGCTCACCTTGACCATGCCGGAGACCATGAGCCTGGAGCGGCGCAAGTTGCTCACCGCCTACGGAGCCAAACTTGAGCTCACCGAAGGGCGCCTGGGCATGACCGGCGCCGTTAACCGGGCCAAGGAGATCGCCGCCTCGGCGCCTGATCGCTACGTGTTGCTGCAGCAATTCGTCAATCCGGCCAATCCCCAGATCCACCACGACACCACCGGCCCTGAGATCTGGGCCGATACCGATGGCGAAGTCGATGTGCTCGTGGCTGGCGTCGGCACCGGCGGCACGATCACGGGGGTTAGCCGCTACATCAAGCAGACCCTGGGCAAGCCCCTGGTGTCCGTGGCGGTGGAACCAAGAACCAGCCCCGTGATTAGCCAACTGATCGCAGGAGAAGCCCTCCAGCCCGGACCCCACAAGATTCAGGGCATAGGCGCCGGCTTCGTGCCCGGCAACCTGGAAGTATCCCTGGTGGATCGGGTTGAACAGGTCAGCGACGAGGAGGCGGTGACCATGGCCCGGCGTTTGATGCGGGAAGAAGGAATCCTGGCTGGCATTAGTTGTGGCGCCGCCACCGTGGCAGCGCTCCGGTTGGCCCGGGAACCGGCGTTTGCCGGCCGCACAATCGTGGTGGTCTTACCCGATTCTGGCGAGCGCTACCTCAGCTCCGTGCTGTTTGAAGGCGTATTCAACGAGCGGGGCCTGGCGCCTGAGCGCTAGGCCTGAAATTCGCCGGGGTTCCTGGCGGAACCAACGGTTCCGGATGGATCCAACAGGATCGCCCGGGTCTTGCCATCGTGGCCGATCAGTCCGGCAAGGCTTCGACTGACTGGAGCCGTTCATTCAGTTGCATGGCCATGGTCTGGCGACCCACAGCAAGCACCTTGAGGGTGTCTTCGTGCAGGCGAAGTTGGGCATCGGCCACCTGCATGCCCCGAACCAGTTCCTTCAACTCTTCAGGCAGGGTATTGAGGTCGTAGCGTTTGCCCTCAAAGGTGAGGAGCGGCTGTTGGTTCTCTTCGGTCACGCGTAGGCAGTAGTAGGCGCCCCAGATTAGGGATCAACAGGCCCTTTCGGCGGGGAGGGTTGCCCAGATTCCTGGGCGGATTCCCGGATGGGCCGTTTGAAAAAAAACATCAACAGGGGTCCCACCTGACCGGTCTCGACCAACTCCCAACCGTCCTTGCCAAGCAAATTGAGGAAAAATTGGAGCTGTTCTGCCGGATGGCGGGGTAGGGGAGCCGCCTTGTATTGCTCGGGAAACTCCCGGGCAATGAATTCGGGGCTCAGCAATCCCCCAAGGCGTTCGCTGGCCACCTGGGGATCCGGCGCCTGGGGGGGTTGGCCGTTCTCCAGATTGATATGGATGACGCGGTACTCCCACTGGGCCATGGATCCAGCTGCTCCCACACCGGGCCAGGGTAATTGGACGCGGCAGCGGCGAGACCCTGGCCGGGGGGGACGCGTTTATCGCCAAAAAGGGATCCAATACCCCAGGAATTGCTTGCCAGAAGTCAGTTGCCGCCGCCGCGGATCAATTGGCGTTCGCACAGGTCCCGGTAGCGGCCCGGGCGACTGATCAGTTGGTCGTGGCTGCCCTGGTCGACCACTCGGCCGCCATCGAGCACCAGGATCCGGTCGGCCTCCTGCACCGTGGCCAGGCGATGGGCGATCACCAGGACCGTGCGTCCAGCCATGGCCTGCTCGAGGCCCCGCTGCACCGCCGCTTCGGACTCGGCGTCCAGGGCGCTGGTGGCCTCATCAAGAAGCAACACGGCCGGATCGCCCAACACGGCCCGGGCAATGGCCAGCCGCTGCAGCTGGCCGCCAGAAAAGTTGCTGCCCCGCTCCTCAACCCGGGCCTGGTAGCCCCCCGGCAGGGCCTCAATAAAGCCATCGGCGTTAGCCAGCCGGGCCGCCCGACGGACCTGATCGAGGCTTACCTCCCGGCCAAAAGCAATCGCCTCCATCACCGTGCCGGAGAACACATTGCTCTGCTGGGGCACCAGGGCCATTGCCCGCCGCAGGTCGGCGGCCCGCAGGTCAACCAGGTCCTGGCCATCGAGCAACACCCGGCCCTGCTGGGCGATGTTGAAGCGCAGTAGGAGGGAAAAGAGGGTGCTTTTGCCTGCTCCAGAGGGCCCCACCAGGGCCACCACCTGGCCCGGTTGAATCCGCAAGCTGAGGCCGTGGAGCACCGGTTTTTGGGGGTCGTAGCCGTAGACCACCTGATCGAGCACCAGCTCCCCTTGGACGGCCCCCAGGGCCTGGGCATCGGCACGATCCGGAGGCTCGATCGGCTCGGCCTCAATCGCCCGAAGACGGCGCAGGGACGCCTGGCCCTGCTGAAACTCGTTGAAGTTGGTGGTGAGGTGCGATATCGGATCGATCAACATCAACAGGGCCGCCACGTAGCTGCTGAAACCCGCCGCGGTGAGCTCGTTGCTTTGGATGCGCGCTGCACCCATCAGCAGCACCGCCAGGATCCCGGCTGCCTCCAGGAAGCCCACCACCGGGTATTGAAGGGCCAGCAGGCGCTGGGTACGGAAGCGGGCCTGGCGATGCAGGTCAATTTCGGTTTCAAAACGCGCCTGCAGCCAGGGTTCGGCCGCAAAAGCCCGCACCAGCGGTAGGCCCCCGATCGCCTCCCCCAGCAGGGCTGCCAACTCGCTCACCTGCTTCTGGCTGCGTTCGGCGGCGCCCATCACCCGGGCTCCGAACACACTCACCAGAATCGCCACCAGGGGCGCCAGCACCATGGTGCCAAGGGATAGGCGCCAATCGAGCCACACCATGTAGGCGAACACCGCCACCAGCTGCAGAACACAAGGGGTGCTGTCCTGAATCGTTTTGTAAATCACCTCGCCAACCCGATCGGCGTCTTCCGTGAGGCGGTAGGTGAGGTCTCCGGCGGAGAGTTTTTCCAGGGCGCCAAATTCAAGCCGCTGCAGGCGGGCAAACAGCTGGCGGCGCAGGTCCTGACTCACCTGCAGGGCCGGGCCTGCCAGCAGGGTGTCCTGGCCGAACTGGGCAATTTTCTGGAGCATGAAGACACCCAGGGCCAGGGCCACCACCTGGAACACCTTGGCGACATCGCCCGAGCCAATCGCCGGCACCAACTGACCGGCTAGCCAAGCCAAAACAGGCCAACAGGCCACGAAAACCAGCATGCAGAGACCACCACCCCAGAGCTGGCGGTAATAGGGCTGCAGCAGGGGCAGAAGACGCCGGAAGCCGGCCGGGGAAGGTGCGAGCATCAGGGCAAGCTATCAGCGTTGTTTTGTCCCTTCCCCCCGCCCCAGACCCGACCGGGGCATGCAGCGGGGACAGCGACACGGCCGCAGACGGTGCCCTGGAGCAGCTGAGCGAGCTGCGCCTCGATCAATTCCTTAAATGGCAGGGTCTGGTAGGCACGGGCGGCGAGGCCAAATTCCGGATCCAGCGGGGCGATGTGCGTGTCAATGGCGAGCTGGAGCAACGGCGTGGGCGCAAGTTGCAGCCCGGCGATCGGGTCAAGTTGGCCGGCCAGGAGCATGTGGTACCTCCCTTTGAGGCCCGCCGCTGAACCCCTAGCGGGGCCCTCGGTGGGTAGGGCTGGGAGGTTGGCGAGATAGGGGCTTGCTAAAGGCAGGGTGGCACTGCCGCTGGCCCCTTAGGTTGGGAATCCAGCACTCGGGAAGGCAGTGGGCAAGTCGGTGATCGCGGGCAACTGGAAAATGCACATGACCTGCGCTGAGGCCCAGGCCTTTGCTGGCGCCTTCCTGCCCCTGGTCGCCAGCTTGCCAAGCGATCGACAGGTGCTGCTGGCACCCCCGTTCACGGCGATCGCCACCCTGGCCCAGGCCCTGGCGGGCAGTGGCATCGAGCTCGGCGGCCAGAACGTCCATTGGGACCAGTCCGGCGCCTATACCGGCATGATCTCGGCAGCGATGCTTCAGGAGCACGGCGTGACCCACGCAATCGTGGGCCACAGCGAGCCGCGCAAGTACTACAGCGAAACCGACGAACAAATCAACCTGCGGGCCCGTACCGCCCAAAAAGCTGGGTTGATCCCGATCCTGTGTGTGGGCGAAAGCGACTCCCAACGGGAAGGGGGCGAGGCCGAACGGGTGATCCGCCGCCAAGTGGAGCAGGGGATCGATGGACTGGATCCGGCCCTGCTCGTGGTGGCCTATGAGCCGATCTGGGCGATCGGCACCGGCAAAACCTGCGGCGCCGCGGAAGCTAACCGCATTTGCGGCCTAATCCGCAGTTGGGTTGGCTATGCCGATGTGGTGGTCCAATACGGCGGCTCGGTCAAGGCCGACAACATCGACCAGCTGATGGCCCAATCCGATATCAATGGCGTATTGGTGGGGGGCGCCTCCCTTGATCCGGTGGGCTTCGCCCGGATCGCCAATTACCAGGTGCCCGTGGCGGCCTAGGAGCCCAGCTCTGGCGATCCCTGCGATGGTCCCCCCACGCCCAGCCCTGGCCTTTGGAAAGCGCACCCATGTGATGGGGGTGATCAACCTCACCCCCGATTCCTTTAGTGACGGCGGCCGTATCCAGGGCGCTGGCCAGGCCCTGGCGCTGGCCCGCCGCCTGGTCGCCCAGGGGGCAACGCTGCTGGATCTGGGAGCCCAAAGCACCCGACCCGGTGCCGAGGACATTGGGGTGGGCACCGAATTGGCCCGGCTCTTGCCGGCGTTGGAGCTGATCCGTGCGGCCCTGCCCCAGGTGTTGCTATCAATCGACACGTACCGGGCCCCCGTGGCTGCTGCGGCCCTTGAGGCTGGGGCGGACTGGCTCAACGATGTCAGTGCCGGTCGCATGGACCCGAAACTGCTGGGCGTGGCGGCCGGGTGGGGCTGTCCATTGGTGCTGATGCACAGCCGCGGTACCAGCCGCAGCATGGACAGCCTCACGGCCTATGGGGACCTGGTCGATGACGTGATCGGGGAGCTCCAGGAGGCCAGTGGCCGGGCCCGGGCGGCCGGCGTAGCCGCCAGCCAACTGATTTGGGATCCGGGCCTGGGCTTTGCCAAAAGCGAAGCCCAATGCCTAGAGCTATTGGATGGCCTGGATCGGCTCAGGGCCCAGGGCTATCCCCTGCTGGTAGGGCCCTCGCGCAAGCGCTTCATCGGAGCGGTGCTCAAGGAGCCCCGGCCCAGGGCCCGGCTCTGGGGTACGGCAGCGGTGGTCTGTAAGGCGATTGCCGGCGGGGCCGACATTGTGAGAGTCCACGATGTTGGCCCAATCGTGCAGACCGCCCGCATGGCCGATGCCCTCTGGCGCAAGCCCACCGGTTGCCCAGGCTGCTAGGGCTGCCAGGGGAATGGGCGGGTCGTCTTAAAGCTCCTCTATCGCTACCCGCCTATTGGGAGCCTGAACAACGCCATAGCCCAGGCGTCCAAGCAAGGGCCCGGTCATCACCGTGGTGGCCAAGGCCATCAAGACGCCAATCGTGAACAGCTCGGTGCTGATCACCCCCTGGGCTAGCCCCACATTCAGCACCACCAATTCGGTGAGGCCGCGGGTGTTCATCAACCAGCCCAGGGCCTGGGCCTCGCGGCTTTCCACCCCACTGAGCCGGGCAATGGCCCAGGTGCCGAGGAACTTGCCACAGACGGCCACCACCAGAACGGCAAGCAAGGCCAGCCATAGCGATGGGCTATTGAGGCTGCCGATACGGGTGCTCAGGCCACTAATCGCAAAAAACAAGGGCAACAACAGGCGCAACACAACCGATTCCAATTGCTGCTCCAACTTGCGCCGTAAGGGGGCATAACGGGGCATGGCCAACCCCCAAAGGAAGGCCCCAAAGATCAGGTGAACCCCCAGCCATTCGGTCACCACCCCACTGAATAGGGCGCCGCTAAACAGCACCGATTGCAAGAGGGGGCCCAGGTCCCGACCCTGTTTGTAGTGCTGCTCCAACCAGCGTCGTAACGGCCGGGTGCCGACCAGCACCACCAGGGCCCAGGCAGCCGTGCCAATAAAGGAGCCCAACGCTCCCCAAATGGAAGCGGAGCGGGAAAGGGCAACGACGGCCGCCAACAGGACCCAGGCGAGGGCGTCATCGATGGCGGCTGTGGTGATGGCCAGGGCACCCACGGGCTGGTGCTGCAGGCCCCTGTCCCGCAGGATCCTGGCCAGCACTGGGAAGGCGGTGATCGCCATGGCCGTGCCCATAAACAGGGCCCCTGAGAGCAGGTGATGGCCGGGCAATAGGTCGGGAAGCCAGGTTTCAAACACTCCTGCCAGGCCCACCCCCAAGCACAGGGGGAGGAGTACGCCAGCGGCGGTGATGCGACTGGCCAGGGGGAGCCGACCGACCAACAGGTTGGGGTTGAGCTCAAGCCCGACTAAAAACATGAAGAGCACCAGGCCCAACTGACCGAGCAGGTTGAGCTGGTCGCGCACAGCGCTGGTGAACAGATGGGTTTCCAAGCCCGGGGCCAAGGCCCCTAAAAGGCTGGGGCCCAGCACAATGCCGCCCACAATTTCGCCGACGACCCGTGGCTGGTGGCAGCGTTGGGCCAGGGCGCCAAACAGCTGGGCGGTGACCGTAATCACCGCCACCGCCAGCATCGGCGTTGCCAGATCAGCAGGGGCTGCCATGGTGATTAAGGACTACGGAATAAGACCGACGTGGATTATGCCTGCGGATTGCTGACGCCTTCGATGCGGTCTTCGATCTCTTGATAAATCTCTTGCAATTGGGCGATATTCTCATCGCTGGTCTCCCAGTAGCCGCGCCCATTCACTTCCAGCAGGGTGCCCACAATCCGGCGGAAGCTATGGGGATTGAGCTCAAGCAAGCGCTTGCGCATCTCCGGATCGTTGATGAAGGTTTCATTGGCTTCTTCGTAAACGAAGTTGTCAACAGCACCGCTAGTAGCGCTCCAACCCAGGGTGAAGTTGAGCCGTTTGGCCACTTCCCGCACACCTTCATAACCAGAATCAAGCATGCCCTCATACCACTTGGGATTGAGCAACTTGGTGCGTGAATCAAGGCGGATCGTTTCACTAAGGGAGCGCACTTGGGCGTTGGCCGTAGTGGTGTCGGCGATGTAGCTCGCTGGGGCCTTGCCATCGTCGCGCAAGCCAGCGATCAGCTTGGTGGGATCGGAGTCGAAATAGTGACTCACATCGGTGAGGGAAATTTCGGCGGAATCGAGGTTCTGGAAAGTAACATCGGCGGTTTTCATCGCCGACTCAAACACCTCGCGGTTTTGATTCATCTCGCCAGGGTTGTCGGCATTAAAGGCGAAGGTTTTGCGGGAGAGATACATCTCCTGCAGTTCGTTCTCCTCTTCCCAGGTGCTGTTCTCCACCGCCAAATTGACGTTGGAGGAGTAGCTGCCGCTGGCATTAGAAAACACCCGCGTGGCCGCATCCCGCAGGGAGACACCTTGGGCTATAGCCTGCTCCTGGGCGTGGCGGCGCACAAAATTCATCTCCAGGGGCTCATCGGCCTCCGCCGCCATCTTGACGCCCTGGTCGATCAGGGCCATCTGGTTAATGAACAGGTCGCGGAAAACGCCGGAGCAATTGACCACCACATCAATGCGGGGCCGGCCCAGCTCTTCAAGGGAAATCAACTCCAGTTTGTTGACCCGACCAAGGGAATCGGCCACCGGGCGCACGCCGATGAACCAGAGGATCTGGGCTAGGGATTCGCCGTAGGTCTTGATGTTGTCGGTGCCCCAAAGCACGCAGGCGATCGTTTCTGGCCAGGTGCCCTGTTCAGCCTTCTGGCGTTCAATCAGCCGATCCACCACCACCTTGGCAGCCGCAATCGCGGCCCGGGTTGGAATGGACTGGGGATCGAGGGCATGGATGTTCTTGCCACTGGGCAAAACGCCTGGATTACGAATCGGATCGCCGCCAGGACCAGGCAGCACGTATTCGCCATCGAGGGCCCGCAGCAGGCTCTCCATCTCCATGTCGGCGCAGATCTGCTGCAGGCAGAAGCTCAGGTAGGTGAAGAGCTTGTCGAGTTCAGCCTGATCAACTGTGGCAAAACCGGAGGATTTGCAGGCCGAGAGCCAGGGGCTGGGGAACTGGACGCCAAAGCGTTCCAGCAGGGCAAAGAACCAACCAAAGTTCTGGCGCATGCTGACGCGGCCATCGGCGCCAGTGACCTGGCGGACCATGGCGCCAACGGCGGTCCTGCAGGTTTCGGTGATCGTGCGATTGAGCTCCACATCGGCCAGCACACCTTGGTCGTTGCCGCGGTAAATCTCATCAATCGTGCGGCCAAGGCTCTCGGCCAGGAGCGCAGGCAAGGCGCGCAGGCCGTCATCGGTGCGCTCGAGGGCGGCGATGCTCACCAAGGTGGCGATCGCTTCCTCGGCCGTGGGCGGCTTGCCAATGGTGTGAAGGCCGCAGGGCAGCAGGCGGCTCTCGATCTCCATGAGCTGGCGATAGACCGCCCCAACCACGCCATCGCGTCCATCAAGATCCAGCTCCGAGGCGTCGGCATCGGAGAACTGGATGTCCTTATCGAGGTTGCACTGGCGCGCCGTTTCCACAATCGCATTCACGATCTGCACACCCCGGGAGCTTTCGCGCAGCTGTTGATAGGAGCCCACCAGTTCCCCCAGCTCCTTAAGACCCTTGTAAAGGCCTGCATTTTCCGCTGGAGGTGTGAGATAGCTGATCGTGGAGGCATAACCACGGCGCTTAGCGATCGTGGCTTCTGAAGGATTATTGGCAGCGTAGTAGTAAAGATTGGGTAGGGCTCCAATCAGGGAATCGGGGTAGCAGGTTTCGCTCATGCCCATTTGCTTGCCAGGCATGAATTCCAAGGAGCCGTGGGTGCCGAAATGGAGCACCGCATCGGCATGCCACACCTTCTCCAGGTAGGTGTAGTAGGCAGCAAAGCCATGGTGGGGGCTGGCGCTACGCGAATAGAGCAGGCGCATCGGATCGCCCTCGTAGCCAAAGGTGGGCTGAACCCCCACAAACACATTGCCGAAATGGCGGCCGTAGATCAGTAAATTAGTGCCATCGGAATTGAGATTGCCGGGGGGTTTGCCCCAATTCTCTTCGAGCCGTTGGGAATAGGGGGTGAGCCGCTCATACTCTTCCACGCTCATGCGGTGGGCGATCGCCAGTTCGGGGGAACCCGCCAGGGCCTCGGGATCACTTAACACCGCATCCATCAGGGCCTTGGGGCTGCGCGGCATCGCTTGCACGTCGTAGCCCTTGGCTTTCATTTCCTCGAGTACCCGATAGATCGAGCCGAAGACATCGAGGTAGGCCGCGGTGCCAACGTTGCCCTTGTCAGGGGGGAAGCTGAACACCGTGATCGCCAGCTTCTTCTCGGCGCGGGGCTTCAAGCGCAGCGATGCCCAGCGAATCGCCCGTTCAGCGATGGCCTCGACCCGGTCCTGGAGGGTGTGGGCCTTACCGGTGGCGTCGTCCCGGCCAGATAGCACGATCGGCTCAATGGCGCCATCGAGTTCCGGGATGGCAATCTGCAGGGCAACTTGGACCGGGTGCAGGCCGAGGTCGCTCTCCTCCCATTCCTGGGTGGTCTGGAACACCAGGGGTAGGGCCACCATGTAGGGCCGATTGAGACTCTTGAGCACCTCGATCGCCTTGGGATGGTCCTGGCGGGCAGGGCCACCCACTAGGGCAAAGCCGGTGAGGCTGACCACCGCATCCACCAAGGGGAAATCGGGGTTGAGGGGATCCTTGAAGAAGGCGTTCACCGGCTTGGTGAAATCGAGGCCGCCGCAGAACACAGGGATAACAGTGGCTCCCCGATATTCCAGCTCCTGGATGACAGCCACATAATGGGCCTCGTCACCGGTGACGATGTGGCTGCGTTGCAACACCAGGCCAATCACCGGACCCTTACGGGCCTTCGCAGAAAGATCGCTGCGGCTGGATGTCCAATTGAGGTATTCCTTGAGATCCTCAAACATGCCTGGGGCTAGGGGATGCCAAATGCCGAGGTCTGGGAAAACAACCGGCTCGGCGACGATCAGTTCAGGGCGATCGGAATCTCCCCTGGGATACACATATTTATCGGCCAGCATCAACAGGAAGTTGCGCAGGTTGTCGGGCGTGCCGCCGAGCCAATACTGAAAACTGAGCATGAAGGAGCGGGCGTCCTGGGCCTTCTCCACCGGCAGATACTTCAATACCGTGGGCAGGGTATTGAGCAGCTTGAGCATGGCGTCTTGGAAGCCAGCGCCGCCCGCCTCCTTGCGTTTTTTCATGAAGCTGGCAATGGCGCTCTTGCTCTGACCCAACTGGGCCATCGAAAAACTGCCCAACTTGTTGAGCCGCATCACCTCCGGCATCGAGGGGAACACGACCACGGCTTTGAGCCGATCACGGTGGGGGGCCACGGCCTCCACCACCTTCTGGGCCAGATCTTCGATGAAGATCAGCGAAGCGATGAAAACGTCGGCCTCGGCCACATCAGCGCAGAAGGAGGCGTAGTTATCGCTCTGGCGCAGTTCTTCGATCAGGTAGCCGCTCAGCTCGATTGCCAACGGACCGTTCTGGTCGTTGAGGGAGGTGGCGGCCTGGGTGAGGGCGTTCTGGTACTGGGGCTCCAGCACCACATACACGGCCTTCATCACAGCGCGACCATTCACGGCTTGGGGGCTGACCCGGCGGCTGGCGGAGCGGACCTGCGTGAACATCTGGCCAGATTGAGCAATGTGAAGCAGCCTACGAAGCACCATGGCCTTACGTGGCCCGTTGCGTCAGAGCGTTACGGGCCTGCCCGAGGCGCCTCGACTGAGCCATGCCGTAACCCCAAGCCCTGAAGCAACGCCGATGGCCCGCCTAAGCCTCGATTTCATGGGTCCCTGGGTACCAGGCGCCTGGGCTCTGCGCCGGCCCCGCTCCTTCCAGACCACCCTGGTGCTGCTGATCCTGCCCCTGATCCTGGGTAGCAACTTCCTGCGCACCCTGCTCCACGCCGACTTCGCCAAACGCCTGATCACCCGTTCCAACGATCAGTTACTGGCGGCCATGGCGGGCGAATTGGCCGCAACCTTGACCCTGGCCCTCAACCCGGCCCTGACCAAGGCC
>ERZ889217.157-NODE-157-length-44422-cov-35.011675_pt1 | contig 44422 bp, 41 predicted proteins | sample MGYA00521098_ERZ889217 | MGnify/ENA primary metagenome ERZ889217 (study PRJEB32303, sample SAMEA104408613) | aquatic metagenome | biome: Brackish water; feature: Pelagic; material: water | place: Baltic Sea | collected 2014-06-10T22:04:00 | depth 2,362 m ... | reverse complement strand
AACCCAAGCGACGTCGGGCCAATTCGGCATTGATGTCTTGCGAAGTGACTTCTAGTCCGGCTGGCAGACCCTCAACGATCACAACTAGGGCTTGGCCATGACTCTCGCCCGCTGTGAGGTATCGAAGCATAAATATCAGGCTACCCCTGAGGCACAGTCAGCGCAGGGGCATTAAATATAGAACGCAGTTTCAACTAAGAAACTATTGGTGGTTGAGAGCCGCACGACGCATCAATTTGGTGTCGCCGCGCTCACCCAACCAAACTTCTTGCTGCAAAGACGCTTGATGCACCAACATCTCAAGGCCATCTACTGTTTGTGCACCAACTTTTTTTGCTGCCAACAACAAACCAGTTTCTAAAGGACGATATACCGCATCAAGCACAGTGTGTGTCGCATTGATCAGAGTCACGTCAATGGGCGCAACAACACTTTCGCTTTTTTGCTCACCACTCGGATTAAACCCGACCGGCGTCGTATTGATAATTATCTGTGCATTAGCGACCTCACGATCAAGATTTGAACTAACACGACAGTTCTCATAATTTTGAGCGATTGTTTCAGCGTTTGCGGGCGTGCGATTAGCGATCACTACTTCGGTCGCACCATTCTTGATCAACGAATAAACAACTGCGCTCGCTGTACCGCCTGCGCCCAGAACAACTACTCGACTCTTGGCAATCTTCTGCGAACTGTTTGCTTCAATTGCGTTGCAAGCACCTTGGCCATCGGTGTTCGTAGCGAAGATTGAGCCATCTTGTCGCAGCATGACCGTATTGGCCGAATTGGTCGTTTTGACTATCTCATCAATTTCACCGATTTCTCGCACAAGTTTTGCGACTTCATTCTTATGCGGCATTGTCACTGAGTAACCAGCGATGCCAAACACGGTCATTGCATCGAGTGCATCTTTGACTTTGCCAGTTTCAACTAGAAATGCGAGATAAAGCCAATCAACTTTCAAAGAGTCAAATACTGCGTTATGAATTATCGGCGACAAACTTTGCACTACAGGATTACCAATTACTGCTGCTAATCGTGTGCCCGAATCAAGAGTCCTACTGATCAAGGCAAGAATCCACCAGCGCGCGCCGTTTCAACATTTCTCTCATGATCCTTGATAGTCGCTGCGAAGGTGTGCCCGCCTTTATCGTCGCTCAGAACATAAAAAATGTAGGCGCAGTTGGATGCTTTTTTTATATCTTTACAAATCGGGTCGCTTAGTGGTGGGTTCGGGGCGGGATTAAGAGCCGCTCGAATCGCTGCCCTACCCGGATTAGCAATTGGCGTCGGTGGCAGACCCTTTGACTTGTAGGTGTTGTACGGACTTTCAATCGCTTTCAACTCACTGAAGGTGGCGTTCGGATCGGCGTTGTAGTACAGCGTCGCATCAATTTGCAACGGCATACCTCTATCAAGACGGTTGTAGATGACTCTAGAAATTTTTGCTCGGTCAACTTCTAATTTTGCTTCACGTTCAATCAGCGAGGCGATAATCAAAACCTCATATGGTGAGCGACCGACTTTTTCTTTGGCTTGGTCAAGACCTTCTTGAATGCCCACACGCTCCATCAATCGCAACATTCGGTCGATTACGCCAGAAGAGGCTTCGTCACCAGATATTTGATAGGTGTCCGGAAACAACAAACCTTCCAATCTGAATTCAGCATCGTCTAATCGACTCGGATCATTAGGTCCAAAACTTGATGAGAACGCCGGGTTATTGGCAGTGGTCAAAAAGTCTTGAACTGTGATTCGAGAAGTTTTCTCTTCTATTCGCGATGCCATTTTGGAGATGGTAAAACCCTCAGGAAAAGTAACTTTTGTGAATGTCGCTGACGGACTTGTATTCAAAACCTTCATGATGTTGCCAATGTGGCTACGGGGCGTCAGCAGGTAATAACCGGGCTGTAAGTCAATACCGCCTTTTCGTGCAACATAAAACTGAAATACGCGCGAATTGACGATGAATCCCTCGTCTTCAAGTCGGCGACTCACACTCGTAACTGTGTCATCGGGATTCACTGTGAAGTTCGTCGCGGCTTGAACCACCCCTGCGACTGAATCTGGTGGATTCAACTGACGCAAATACCAAAGTCCGCCAACCATCAGCGAAATTACCACTGTCATCACAACTGAAAGTGCGATGACGACTACTCGTGAATCTGGTCGCCGCTCAACGACTTCATCTTCGAATTCACTACCACCCCACGCATCAGGACCGTCCCATGGGTCTTCTTGCCAATCTGTGGCATCATCATTTTTCATTTGCGATTCCGATCTGCGTGATCAAGCCACCCTTGCAGCATTACAGCAGCCGCAATTTTGTCGACAATCCGTCGTCTCGCTTGGGCCTTCATGTGTGCTTGCATCATTGATTCGTTAGCAGTTTTTGAAGTCAATCGCTCATCGTACGAATGGACCGGCACACTAAGCGCAGTTTCCATCTCGTTAATCTCTTCTTGAGCACTCTTAGCGGCGGGGCCGACTTTGCCAGACATACTGAGTGGCATACCAACGACCACACATTCGACTTCATACTCGTCGATCAATTCTTGAATTTTTTTGTGATCTTGAGCATGCGTCGAAGATCGCGTCAACACGGTTAGCGGCGAGGCGATAACGCCACTGCTATCACTCATCGCTACCCCAATTCTTCGCGTACCAAGATCGATACCGAGGCTACGCATTGATGGTCTAGACAATTTTGCTTGATGCTTGCGCCGCTACGAGCAATGCCTCGTCGAGAGCAGACGCGTTTTTGCCGCCCGCAGTTGCAATGTCACCCTTACCGCCGCCTCCGCCACCAACCATTTTCGCGGCCTGGCTGATTAGATCGCCTGCAGGTGTCGTGACACCCGAACCAGTTGCTGCAACCAATGCGACACCTCCAGTTGGCGTCACACCACCCAGCACGACTGCTTTAATTTCTTTGCTTGCTCGAATTGCCATCGCCAACTCTCTTAGATCGCCTGGCGAAAGGTCATCAACTCGTTGGATAACGACACCGTTGTTGCTCTTGCTAATGAATTCAGCTGCTCGACCACGAGCCGCTGCCGATCGCAACGATTTGACTTCGTCATTCAACTCTTTAACTTCAGCAATTTTTCTTGAAATCGATTCGACAAGCGCTGCAGAGTTCGTATCTAGCAATTCATTGAGTTTTTGAATCGTGCGTGCAGTTGAAATCACATAGTCGACAGCATTTTGGCCCGTGACCGCTTCGATTCGACGCAAATTAGAACCGATTGAGCCCTCTTCGACAATCTTCACCAGACCGATATCGCCGGTCGCTGCGGCGTGAGTGCCACCGCACAACTCGATTGAGTCACCTGCCTCTAAAACACGAACCATATCACCATACTTGTCACCAAAAAATGCAATCGCGCCAGCCTGAGTGGCCTTTTCTTTCGAAGTCTCATAATTTTTGACATCAGAATTTGTCAAAACCTGAGCGTTAGCAATGCGTTCGATTTGTTCGATTTCGATAGTTGAAAGTGGTGCGTAGTGGCTGAAGTCAAACCTCAATCGTTCTGCTGAAACTAGCGAGCCAGCCTGCTTCACATGCTCACCCAAAACTTTTCGCAATGCGTAGTGCAAAATATGAGTTGCTGTGTGATTCTTGCGAGTCGCATTACGCAAATCAACATCAATGGTCGCCGTCACTTCGGCCCCCACTGTTATCTCACCAGAAAGAACGCCGACATGCTTGCGCAATCCGGGCAGTGCGAAGACCGTGTCTGACACCTTGATCTCGCCACTCAAGCAACGAATCGTGCCTCGGTCACCAACTTGGCCTCCGCTTTCTGCATAAAACGGAGTCGCGTCTAAAAAGACCTCAACACGAGATTCGTCTATGGCGACGATCGACAACACTTTGGCAGAACATGAGTCAGATTCATAACCCACGAACTTGGTTTGACCGTGCGCGTCAAGCACTTGACGATATTGGTCAAGTACATCGTCGTTGGTTGCTGAACCTTTGCGCGCGGCTTTTGCACGCGTGCGCTGAGCATCCATTTCGGTTTCAAATTCGGCAATGTCGACATTGATGCTTCGCTCACCAGCAATCTCTTGGGTTAGTTCGAGCGGAAAGCCATAAGTGTCATGCAACACGAATGCACTCTTGCCACTAAGAGTTGACTTCTTCTTCGAAGTTTTGATCGCCGAGAACTCATTTTCTAACAAGTTCAAACCATTTTTCAAAGTCTGTCTAAAACTCTCTTCTTCTTTTGTCAACACACCAAGTATGAAATCTTTGTTCGTCTTCAAAGTCGGATGGGCTTCTTGCATGATTTCAACGGCCGTTTCAACCAGTTGAGGCATCACTAGCTTGTCGGTGCCGAGCAAATATGCATGACGCACCGCGCGCCTAAATATTCGACGCAGAACATATCCCCGTCCTTCATTGCTCGGAAAGACACCGTCGTTAACGAGCATCGTCGCCGACCGAGCATGTTCGGCAAGTACCCGCAATGAAAAACTCGACCGGTCTTCATAATCGCCAACCAAATATTTTGTGGATGTCGCTGACTGCGCTTGTTCGATCAACGGAAACAAGACATCGGTCTCCCAAATTGAATCTTTGCCCTGCTTGAGAGCCAAGATTCGCTCTAACCCTGCGCCCGTATCAATAGACGGTTTAGGTAACGGAGTGCGACTGCCATCTTTATCTTGGTTGAACTGCATGAACACGAGATTCCAAAACTCTAAAAAACGATCACCCTTCGGATCGTTTAATGGTCCACCGTCTGGCCCGAACGAAGGACCGCGGTCGATATGAATCTCAGAGCACGGACCGCACGGACCAGTCTCACCCATTTGCCAAAAATTATCGGCATCACCGAGACGCTGAATGCGATTCATCGGCACACCAACTTGATCGTGCCAAATCTGTTCTGCCTCGTCGTCACTTTCGTGAACGGTTATCCAAAGTTGATCACCATCAAAGCCGAAAACTTCGGTGACTAACTGCCAGCTCCAAGGTATTGCGTCAGTTTTGAAGTAGTCGCCAAAACTAAAATTGCCGAGCATTTCGAAAAATACGCAGTGACGCTTGGTTCGACCAACGTCATCCAAGTCGTTGTGCTTGCCACCAGCGCGGGCACACTTTTGAACACTCACCGCTCGCTTATACGGCGCCACTTCATCGCCAACGAAATATGGCTTGAATGGCACCATGCCAGCCACGGTGAACAAAATTGTCGGATCATGGGGTATCAAACTTGCTGATTCAACTTTTGTATGGCCGCGCTGCTCAAAAAAGCCCGTGAAAGCCTTTCTTAGTTCGTTCGCAGTGCGAATTTCAGCCACCATGAGCAACAAGCCTACTATTCACCCTCTAACGCAGGGCGTCAGGTTTAATTCAGCGAGATGTCTGACGGCTTTATTGTTGAGTCGAATTCAGTTTCTAAGTCGGTCTGATTAGCGAAGATCTTCTCAAGTTCACCGTCGTTGAGTGCTTGCCCGCCCGAGTAACCCTGCCAAAGACCCTGCACATTTTCTTTAATTAAATCGAAAATTTCGATGAGCTTTTCGATCAATGCATCGGTTGAAAACTGCTGCGGGTTCGCAGCCGCCTTCTTTTTCAAATAACTCAAGCCGAACACAGCAAGCACAGCGCCAATTACGACCCAAAAAAATCGCTTGATCATTTATCTTTTCTCGCTTTGTTTTGTGCTTTGTTTTGTGCTTTCTTACTTAAATCTACGTTAATCATTTTTTCGGCAATTTCTCGCTCGTTACCGTGATTTGAAGGCTGATAATAATCACCGCGTACGTCGGGAGAACCCGGACTCGAGTCGGGCATATATTGCTGCTCGACAAAACCCCTTGGGTCGTCGTGCGGGTATACATAGCCAACACCATGACCGAACTCGCGGGCACCTTCGTAGTGCCCATCTCGAAGATGTGCGGGCACCTCGCTGTTGACACCACGTTGAATATCTTCGCGCGCCGACCAGATGCCAAGAGCGACTCGATTGCTTTTTGGAGCTGTGGCTAAATAAACAACCGCCTGCGCCAAGTTAAGTTGCGCTTCTGGAAGACCAACATGTTCAAGTGCGGTCGCCGCAGCAACCGCCACCACCAGCGCATTCGGGTCAGCCATGCCGATATCTTCGCTCGCCAAAATAACCAGCCGTCTTGCAATAAAACGTGCATCATCGCCCGACTCAAGCATTCGCGCAAGCCAAAACAAACCAGCCTGCGGGTTTGAACCACGAATACTTTTAATAAATGCTGAGACGACGTCGTAGTGATCGTCTCTGCCATAACGCAGCGCACTTACGCCGAGCGCCGCATCGACATGACTCATCGTGACATGTCGATTATTCTCATGTGAGAGCGCACACGCAACTTCGAGTGCGGTCAACGCCTGTCGGGCATCACCGCCACAACGCTGTGCCAATGTTTCTAACGCCTCTTCGTCGGCGGTAACTGATTCGGCCACGACACCGCGTTGCAACAATTCTTTGACATCACTGACCAGCAAAGGCTCTAGGCGAAACAATGTTGACCGGCTTCGTAACGGTGCATTAATTTCAAAATACGGATTCTCCGTCGTTGCGCCGATCAATGTAATAACCCCAGATTCAACCGACGGCAAAAGTGCGTCTTGCTGAGATGTCGAAAACCGATGAATCTCGTCGATGAATACGATCGTCCCCCGACCAAACTGACCAAGTCGTTCACTTGCCCGCTCGATGACCTCGCGAACATCTTTCACACCAGCGCTAACCGCCGAAAGTCTCTCAAAGTGACGATTGGTGGTTAGGGCAACGACCTCGGCAAGTGTCGTCTTACCTGTGCCCGGTGGCCCCCAGAAAATTACTGATGAGAGTCGATCACCTTCGATGAGCGAACGCAGTGGAGAATTTTTCGCAACAAGATGACGCTGACCAACAACTTCGTCAAGCGCCCGCGGTCGCAACCTTGCCGCAAGTGGAGCCTGTGATTTCAATCGTTCAGCCGCCGCAGCGCTGAACAAATCGCTTGTCATTTTGCCGCAGGTGGCAACAGCCTGATGCCCAATTCGTTAAGTTGACTCGGGTTTACTGTCGTCGGTGCATTAGTCATCGGATCAGAACCCGACTGCGTTTTCGGAAATGCGATCACCTCGCGAATGTTGTCTTCTCCGGCCAAAATCGCCACGAGTCGATCAATACCGAACGCGAAACCACCGTGCGGTGGCGCTCCGTACTTAAAGGGTTGCAAAAAGAAACCAAACCGATTGTCGGCATCTTCATCGCTTATACCGAGTTGCCTAAACACCCGGCGCTGCAAATCTGGCTCATGAATTCGAATTGAACCTGAGCCCAACTCCCAGCCATTTAGAACTAAGTCGTAGGCCAACGCTCTGACTGAAAGTGGATCGCTTTCAAGGCGATCAACATCTTCGTGATGTGGGTGACAAAAAGGGTGATGCCCAGGTTGTGGCATCTTTGTAGTCGGGTTGATGCCAACGAACATCGGAAAATCAACCACCCATACATATCTATAGGGCCCTTCGTGCACCGGCGGTCGACCCAGATCATTGCGCAGTTGACCCAAGACCGAGCAAGTCGTTGACCAGGTGTCGGCAACCATCAAAATCAAGTCGCCTACTTCGGCCTTGGTGAGAGCAAGTAGTTGAGCCTGCTCTGACTCAGACAAAAATTTGGCTACTGGCGAATCAAGCACTAACCCCTCGGTAACTTTCAGCCACACGAGACCCTTGGCGCCAAGTTTTTTTGCTTTATCAGTTAGTGCATCAAGTTTGTTGCGTCCCGATGCAGCCTGCTGCGGATAGTCAGCCGCGCGCACACAAATCGCTTTAATCGACTCAGCCGAAGCAAACGCCTTGAACTCAGTCTTTGCAAAAACACTGGTCATTTCGATCAACTTCATTTCAAATCGTAAATCGGGCTTGTCAATGCCGAATTGGTTCATCGCGTCATGCCATGTCATGCGCTCAATCGGTGGCGGCTCTGAGCCGGTTGCAGCCTTCGCGGCTGCAATTACAGCGGTTGAAATCATCGCCATCACATCGTCTTTATTGACAAAACTCATTTCAGCATCAAGTTGCATGAATTCGTATTGACGATCAGCGCGCAAATCTTCGTCGCGCAGGCACTTAGCAATTTGGTAGTAGCGATCGATACCAGCGACCATGAGCAATTGCTTCCATAATTGTGGCGACTGCGGCAAAGCATAAAACGAACCAGGCTCATTGCGAGAAGGCACCAAAAACTCTCTGGCACCCTCGGGCGTGCTCGGCATCAAAAGTGGCGTCTCAATTTCGGTGAAACCTTGCGACTCCATAGATTTGCGGATCGCCGAGTTGACTGATGCCCTCAAACGCAAATTCTTTTGCATTCGCTCTCGACGAATGTCTAAATAGCGATACTTGAGGCGAACATTTTCGTCGACATCGTCACCACGTTGATCAATCGGAAACGGTGGTGGTTCGGCGTTGTTAAGAATCTCAATCGTGCAATCAGCCAATTCAACTTTGCCCGTTGGGATATTTTCGTTAACCGTACCCTCTGGGCGTGCCTGAACCGTGCCGGTAACTCTGAGCACCCATTCACTTCTGACATCGACCGAATTATCAACCACACATTGCACGATGCCACTGAAGTCGCGAAGGTCTAAGAAAGCAAGATGCTCACCGTGTTCTCTGCGTCGACCCACCCAGCCACACAAAGTCACCTTCTGGCCGATGTTTTCAGCACGCATGTCTCCGCACAAATGAGTTCTGAGTGCTGTGCTATTCATTTTTTGGTTCATTTTCTTTGTGCTTTCATTTGATGTCTAATGCTTTGCGAATTTCACCGAGCAAGTCTTTTCGAGCGATTGCGAACTGCTCGCCAGAGCCCATGGGCCGTAACATTATGCTCGATTTCTCGACTTCTTCGCTGCCAATTATTAGTGCAATTTTTGCACCACTTCTGTCGGCCGATTTCATTTGAGCCTTCATGCTTCGCAAGTCATAGGCGCGGTCTGCACGAAAACCGTTGCTTCGCAATAGATGACATAGTTCGTGCGCGTGACTACCGTCGACTGTGTCGACAACAAAGACATCGACCGCGGTTTGGGGCGCATCAAAAACTCGCTCGGCGTCGCATGCGAGAAGTGTTCGATCTAGGCCCAATGCGAAGCCAATGCCTGGTGTCGCCGGCCCGCCGAGTGCTTCAACAAGACCGTCGTAACGCCCACCACCACCGATCGCCGTGTGAGCGGCTTCGAGTGCCGTTGATGTGAACTCAAATGTCGTGCGCCGGTAATAATCGAGGCCGCGCACCAAACGATTATTTATTTCGTACTTAATATTTAATGCGTCCAACGCCTGTAAAACTGTTTCAAAGTGTTCGCGTGCCGCTGTGCTGATCAACTCACGAATTACGGGGGCCGCTTCGATTACTTTTTGATCTGGTTCACGCTTTGAATCAAGCACTCGCAATGGATTGCGTTCTAGAGTGGCGCGACTTTCTGCCGTAAGACTCTTTTCGTTTGCCCTTAGATATGTAGACAATTGTTGCGAATATTTCTCTCGGTCACCTTCGTCGCCCAGCGTGTTGATTGACAGCTTTACTTTTCTCAAGCCGAGATCTGCATAAAATTTTGCGGCCAAGGCGATAACTTCTGCATCAAGCAACGGGTCATTGGCGCCAAGGGCCTCGACACCAACTTGGTCAAATTGTCGATATCTGCCCTGCTGGGGTTTCTCGTAGCGAAAATTCGGACCTGAATACCAAACCTTCCAGGGCGTCGTCGGACGATGTTCAACAAAAGCTCGACAAACACTCGCTGTCTGCTCAGGCCGCAGAGCAACATGGCGACCACCCTTGTCGTGAAAGTCATACATTTCTTTCGTTACTACTTCTGTTGCTTCGCCAAGTCGCAAAAAGACATCTAAGTCTTCAAACATCGGTGGAATTATGTAGCTATAACCAGCCGCTTCGACCGCGCGCGCAAAAACCTCTTGAAATGCGCGCCAACGCGCAGAGTCAGGCGCCAATATGTCGCGTGTACCGGGCGAAGTCTTGAATTCAGGCACGCGTGAAGGCTAGACGCTTTGGCGACACAAGCGAATCATCATCTAGACGCCGACGGGTGTGCGATATCTTCAGCATCAAGCGAGACCGATGCGACCACAGGCAACACCCGATTCGCATCGTAAACACCATCGATGCGTTTTATCACCCTCAAAACTGACTGCAAATGACTGGGATCAGCGAATTCAAATTCAAAACGCATCCGCGCCACTCTGTCAGAGCCCGTATGCGTTGTGCATGCAACGATGTTCACATGCTCATCTGAAAGTGCATTGGCTACATCTCGCAACAGACGAGAGCGATCTAACGCTTTAACTTCAACTGCCGCAATAAACATTGTGCTTGACCCATCAGACGACCACTCAACATCGACTACTCGCGCTGAATCTTCGGCAAGGGCCGTGGCGTTTGCGCAGTCGGCACGGTGCACTGTCACACCGCGACCTTTGGTCACAAAACCCGTCACTTCATCGGGCGGTACTGGTGTGCAGCAACGAGATAGACGAACCAGCACATCAGGCATGCCTTCAATGTGCACACCATTTTTTTGGTTAACACTCGAAACATTGCCGCCAACTGATGACATTGACAGTTGATCTGGCTGTAGGCCATCGCGCATGCGTTTTGACATGCGTTCGACCGTCGCCACAGCGTCAACTCGTTGGTCACCGATTGCAGCAAAAAACTCATTCACGCTCTCAAAACTGAGCAGAGCAACTTCGTCTTGCAAAACCTGCGACGAAAGAATCTTCTGTGCGGGCAAACCTGCTTGACGAAGACGCTCGACAAGTTCGTCTCGTCCATTTTCGACCAAGTCTTCAAGACGCTCGCGAGTCAACCATTGTTTGATCTTGCTTCGCGCCTTTGGCGAAACAACAAACTCAAGCCAATCTTCGGTGGGTTCGCTTGTCTCGCCTTGAGAAACAAGAATTTCGCAAGTGTCACCCGATGCAAGTTTGTAATCAAGCGGCACCAGACGACCGTTCACGCGGGCACCCATGCAACTATGCCCCACTTCTGTGTGAACCGCATATGCGAAATCGACTGGCGTCGACAAGACCGGCAGCGTTATCACGCGGCCCTTGGGCGTAAACACGAACAACTCGTCTTGTTCAAGATCTGTTTTTAAGATCTCCAAGAATTGACTTGGGTCTGAAACCTCACCTTGCCAATCAATTATGCGATTGAGCCAGTCAATGTCGCCTTCGGTAACAGTGTCTTTGTAGGCCCAGTGTGAAGCAACGCCCCACTCTGCCCGCTGATGCATTTCTTGCGTGCGAATCTGCACCTCAATTGGTTTGCCACCAGGTCCGACGACGGTCGTATGCAGAGATTGATACAAATTGAATTTTGGCATTGCGATGTAATCTTTGAATCGACCAACTATTGGCTTCCAATGTCCGTGAATGGCGCCGAGCACCGTGTAGCAATCTTTTTCTGACTGCACGACAATTCGAATCGCCAGCAAGTCGTAGATATCGTCGAACTCGCGGCCCTTTTGCACCATCTTTTCGTAGATGCTCCAAAGGTGTTTGCCGCGCGCCGTAAGTTCAGCATTGATCTTCACTTCTTTTAGCCATTGCTGAACCTGACCGATGGTTTTTGCCAAGTAGACATTTCTCTCGGGCGCCCGAGTTGCCACAAGATGATCGAGTTCGGCATATCGCTTCGGATACAACGCAGCGAATGCCAAATCTTCAAGTTGCTGTTTAATCTCTTGCATTCCAAGACGATGAGCAAGAGGAGCATAAATATCAAGAGTTTCCTGTGCAACCCTTTGTTGCTTTTCGTGGGGCACAGCGGCGATCGTGCGCATGTTGTGCAAGCGATCTGCAAGTTTGATCATCAATACGCGTAAATCGCGCGCCATTGCCACCAGCATTTTGCGCATTGTCGCTGCCTGTTGAGCCTCTTTCGAATCAAACTGCAGGCGTTCTAGTTTGGTGACACCATCGACAATTGCAGAGACTTCGCTGCCGAAATTGCTTTCGACATCAGAGATTGTTATTTCGGTATCTTCGACGGCGTCATGCAGCAATGCCGCGACTATTGAAACTTCATCAAGACCAATGTCGGCGACAATGCGGGCAACAGCAATTGGATGATTGATGTACAGTTCTCCGCTTGATCGATTTTGATTCGCATGCGCTGATCGAGCCATTTCATACGCAGTATTAATGAGCGAAACGGAGCCTTTTGGATGCCTCGACTTATAGGCAGTCAGCAACGGCGAAAGCTCTTCGGCAATCGTTGTATTTTGGCGCCGCCACGGCAGCACCCTCGATGAGGTGGCCATGTCTAAAGCGTAGTGCTAACGGCGTTTTTTTCGAGGTCGCGGTGGGTGCGTCAAAACAGCACTAACCCGCTTTTCGGTGTTGCTAGTTGCAGATTGACTCGCATTTGTCGCCAGATCACTTGTACCCGATGACACAGCAGCCATTTTTGAATTTTCACCCGAGCCCATGAGTACTGACAGCGCACTGCCTGTCGCGATCTGACCCTTATAAGGTCTGTATCTCGTTTCATCGCGTTTGAGCAAATCTAATAGCGGAACCGCAACAAAAATCGACGAGTAAGTGCCGGCCAGCATGCCTACCAATAGCGCAACGGCGAATTCTTCGAGACTCTTTGCGCCAAGAATAAATGAACCGACGACCAACAACGAAATTACAGGTAACGCCGATGAGAGCGTCGTGTTAAGTGAACGCGCGAGCACTTCATTGGTCGAAATGTTGGCGATGTTGGCAAACGATTGACGTGATGTGGCGAACTTTTCTGCGTTTTCTTGTACACGATCGAATACAACCACGGTGTCATAGAGCGAATAGCCCAGGATCGTTAAGAAGGCAACAACAGTTGCAGGTGTTACTTCAAAACCGAATAGCGAGTACACGCCGACACTGATCAATACGTCGTGAACCATCGCAACAAAAGCCGCAATTGCCATCTTCCATTCGAGACGCCAAGAGATATAGAGCGAAACAATCACGAAGAACGCAATCAAGGCTCGAACTGCTTTTTCAGTAATGCTGCGACCCCAAGATGAGCTGACAGAGGCAACGCTCACCTCTTGGACTTCGACTTTGGCTAGTTCGGCAAAAGATTGCTGAACAGCAAGGCGAACTGCTTCTGGTTGGTCGCCGACTTGCACTCGCAACACCTGCAACTCGCTGCCTGTCAAAAATTGAATCTTGGCATTTGCTGCCTCAACGTTGTTGGCGCCGAGAACATCTCGTGCATCTTGATCGGTAAGAGAACCTGCAGGAACTTCCCATGCGACTCCGCCGCGAAAGTCAATGCCGAGTTCAAGGCCTTGAAATAGCAACGACACTGCCCCAGCGAGAACAATTATTAGTGAGACTGTGAGACCAAAGATGCGCTTACCGATGAAGTCGAAAGTTGTCTCGCCACGATAGAGCCGACCAAATCCAGAGAAAATTTTCATTAAATTACCTCTGGCTTCACTGTTTGAATACCCAAAATCTTGCGACCTTGTGCGCCTTTTGACCGTGCGTAAAGAAGAACCGCACTTCTTGTAAAGAAAAACGTCACAATAATGTCAGTTAGCGCAGAAATACCCAAAAAGAATGCGAAGCCTCGAACCGAACCGACGGTGAGATACCACAACACAATTGCGGCTATAAACGAAACCGTATCGGCTGCGACGATTGTGCGCCACGCTGACTCAAAACTACGCAACGCAGAATTTTTCAGAGTCTTACCTGCCCGAATTTCGTCTTTGATTCGCTCAAAGAACACGATGTATGAGTCGACAGCGATGCCAATCGAAACGATGATGCCGGCGATGCCTGACAACGAAAGCGCAAGACCATTGCTACGAGAAAGAAATGAAATCACGCTCCACAAGAGCGCAACTGAGACGCCCAGACCTGCAAGAACAAAGAGAGCCATCAGCCTGTAGTAAGCGAGCAACAGCAAGGCAACCAACAACAAGCCGACTATTCCGGAGATCAAGGCGGCGCGAAGTGAATCTGAGCCCAATGTTGCCGACACGGTCTGCGCCTGCGATACAACAAAGCGCACTGGAACCGCACCGAACTCAAGAATTTTGGCCAGGTCACGAGCCTCTTCAGGCGTGAACGAACCAGTGATTTGTACAGTTCCGCCGGTGAACTCGGGCTCATTTACCGTTGGCGCAGAGATGACGGTTCCGTCGAGCACCATTGCGAGTTGGCCGGTTGGACATTCGGCCGTTCGATTAAAACACGCAGCGGCGAGCCTGTTCCATAATTGGTCACCATCTGGCCCACTTCGTAAACCAACAACCACAGCCCACTGCCCCGATTGAACATCAGCGACCGCATCGTTCTTGAAAACTTTGCCTGACGCACCAGCCGGCCCCACGACATAAGCAACACCTTGTTTATCGAGCAGTAACACTGTCTGAGTCGGATCATTTGGATCATCACCAAGACCAGACGCTGGGTCGGCCTCTTGCGTTTCAGTGGTAGACGCTGGCGTCGACGCTTCAGCCACTGTCGTCGCGCTAGCAGCGACAGTTGTAGCAGTCGAAATCACTTTTGACGCGCCAGGACCACCCGAAACTACGCCTGCCCCATCTTCAACAGAATCAGAAGTTGGCTCTGGCAATGTTGTTTCACTTGTCGGCACACTTGTGTCTGGGTTTTGATTTAGAAAACCTGTTTGCAAAACCGGACGCAACAAAAGTTCTCCGGTGCGTCCGATTATGTCGAGGGCTTGTTGTTGATCTTTTACACCAGGCAAGTTGACAACGACGGTGCTGCCTTGCAAAATAATTTCTGGCTCAGCTACGCCAATAGAGTCAACTCGTGCGCGAATAATTTCAACAGCAACATCGAGACCTGTCGCATCGAAATCACCCTCGGGTTGCAAAGTGACAGAAGCACCACCCTGCAAGTCGAGACCAAGGGCTGGCGTGTTTCCGGCTACGAGATTTGCAACAAGTCCAGATGCGACGACAACGATCAGCAACGTCAGCGAAATGATGTGGCGACGTTTATTCATTTATTTTTGAACAATCTGTCTAAAAAGTCTCAGAGACTCACTCGGCTGGCTTCGAATTTGCCGAAACTTTGCGGGCAATTGAGCCCTTGGTGACACGAATCTCGACTTTGTCCGCAATGTCGACCCATAGCCATTCATCTTCAACCGCGGAGACGAAACCATAAATACCTGAGTTCAGCACCACTTCATCACCCTCAGCAATGCTCTTTTGCAAGTTTGCTGTTTCTTTTTGGCGCTTGCGTTGCGGTCGCAACAACAAGAAATACATTGCGGCAAAAATTAGAACAAGGGGCAGGAAACCCAGAATCGGGTTTGACCCCGGTTCGTCTGCCGCTGCGGCCACAAGGCTTGGAAAACTGGTTGAAAACAACAGGTCAATAGTTAAAGACATAGCAGACAAGTCTAGGGGTTATGCCTTGTCGTTCGCAGTGTCTGCCCACACGGCCAATAAAGACTTTCGCAGACTTGAGAATACGCCGTTGGCAATTGCATCTCGCATTTGCGTCATCAAGTTCAAAGTAAAAGCAATGTTGTGAATCGAAACTAGCCGCGCTGCCGTTGGTTCGTTGACTTGAAAAAGATGGCGAATGTAACCACGCGTGTGTCGTTTGCAGACCGGACACGAACATTGCAAGTCGATCGGGTCTTGACTAGTTGCAAACTCGGCACGGGTGATGTTTAGCTTGCCGACCGAAGTGAGTGCAGTGCCGTGGCGACCTATTCGTGTTTGCATCACGCAATCAAACTGATCAACACCAAGATTGACGGCCTCGACTAATGACGCTGGGTCGCCAACTCCCATTAAATATCGGGGACGATCGTTTGGTAAATGTTCAATTGCCGCAGAGAGCGCAACCAACATTTCTTCGCGCGTCTCGCCCACTGACAAGCCGCCGATTCCGTAGCCATCAAATTCTAGGTTTGCAGTAATTTTCGCACTCTCTTGGCGCAACACCGGGTCAATGCCGCCTTGCACGATGCCAAACAAACTTTGATCAGATCGCGTATGGGCTGCCTTGGCTCGCGCTGCCCAATTCGAAGTGCGCTTCAGCGCGAGTTTGATTACGTCATCAGTGGCAGGTAATGAAGCACAAACATCTAAAACCATTTGAATATCGGCGCCGAGAAGTTGCTGAGTAACCACTGCTTTTTCTGGAGTGAATCTGTGCATTGAACCGTCATATGTTGACCTGAACGAAACACCTTCATCGTCGACGTCTGGATTCAACGAAAAAACCTGGAAGCCACCCGAGTCGGTAAGAGTCAGGCCCTTCCAACCCGCAAAAGCACCAAGGCCACCTAAGTCTGAGACAACTTGGGCACCCGGTCGAAGCATCAAGTGGTAGGTATTGCCCAACACAATTCGCGCACCAAGTTCTTCATAATCTTGCGCACTCAAATGTCTAATTGCTCCACGAGTGCCGACTGGCATGAAGCACGGTGTTTCGTATTCGCCTCTATGAGTTGTGGCGATGCCGGCGCGTGCCGATTGGTCGCGCGCAGTCTCACGAAATTTGACGGCGAACATGCGACTACACGGTATCTAGTTGCTGGTTACAAACACTGACGACGTTACAGATGACGATTTAAAAGCATTGCGTCACCAAACGAAAGCATGCGATATCGCTCGGCAATCGCAACTGAATAAAGATCACGCCAACGCGGGCCGACAAAAGCTTCGATCATCATCAACAGAGTTGTGCGTGGCATATGAAAATTAGTCAACAACAGATCTACAACTTTGAACTCATACCCACGAGAGATAAACATCTTGGTCCGACCAGATAAAACGCCACTAGTTGCAGCCGACTCGAGCGCACGAGTAGCAGTTGTACCAACGGCAATTACCCGTTCTGCTCGAGCGCACTCTTCAAGGGTCTCTTGAGTGACTCGATAATGCTCGCTGTGCATCGGATGCTCTAACGGGTTTTCAGATGTCACTGGGGCAAAGGTGTCTAAGCCCACCGTCAGATCAACGGTAAGCAATTTGATTCCTGCACTTTTCAAATCGGTCAATAGTTTTGGCGTGAAATGCAAACCTGCTGTGGGTGCCGCAGCAGACGCAGGTCGGTTGGCGTAAACAGTCTGATATCTGTCAGCCTGCTCGAGTCGTGTTTCGATGTACGGAGGCAGCGGCATCTCGCCGTATTTTTTTAGCAGTGCCTCGACATCATCACGCATTTCGCCAACAAGTTCGACACTAAACGTGTCACCAGCCTTGGTGCGATCGCCAATGCGAACAACTTCAGAATTGTCAGATGCAAAAAGTGTCTCACCTAACTTGAGACGTTTGGCAGGGCGAATTAGTGCCTCCCATTTGAAAGGCGCTGTCGAATCTTGCTCGAGCAATAAAACCTCTGCTGCACCACCCGACTCTCGTACTAATCGCAGTCGCGCCGGAATAACCTTTGTGTCGTTAACAACCACGACATCTCCAGGTCGACAGAAATCAATGAAGTCTCTAACTTGTCGATGTAACGCAAGACCCGAACCTTGGTCAACCAATAATCGCGCAGAATCTCGCGGCTCAACTGGTGTTTGAGCGATTAACTCAGTTGGCAGGTTGTAATCAAAGTCTTTAATTTGCACGGAAAAACTATTTTAAAATAATTCTGGAGCAGTTTCAGGCGGCGTGTGGCCGAGATGCTGCCATGCCAAAGGCATCGCTACTCTGCCCCGAGGCGTGCGCGCCAACAAACCCTGCTGAATCAAAAACGGCTCATAGACGTCTTCGATTGTTTCGGTCTGCTCACTAACCGAGATCGCCAACGTCGACAAGCCAACTGGCCCTCCGGCAAACTGTCGACATAAGGCCGACAAAATTGATCGATCAACCTTGTCGAGACCAAGTTCGTCAACACCAAAAACTGAAAGGGCCTGACGTGCGCTCTCTTTTGTAACTTGTCCATCGCCGCGCACCTCGGCATGATCACGCACTCGGCGCAACAAACGATTGGCAATTCGCGGTGTACCTCTAGATCTGCGCGCGATTTCAATCGCGCCATGTTTGTCGATTGGCACTTTAAGAATTCGCGCTGTACGCAAAACGATTTGCTCAAGCTCATCAACTTCATAAAAGTCGAGACGCGCAACCAGGCCGAAGCGATCACGCAACGGACCAGTGATCATGCCAGTGCGAGTGGTAGCACCAATCAACGTGAACTTTGGCAGAGTTAGTCGAATAGACGAAGCCGATGGGCCTTTGCCGACGACGATGTCAATCTGAAAATCTTCCATTGCTGGATACAAAATTTCTTCAACTTGGCGTGATAGCCGGTGAATCTCATCGATAAACAAGACATCATTTACATCAAGCTTGGTGAGTATCGACGCCAAGTCGCCCGCTCGCTCTAGGGCCGGGCCAGAAGTGATGTGGATTTTTGCCGACATCTCACTGGCAACGATGCCCGCCATGGTCGTTTTGCCCAAACCCGGTGGCCCGGCAAGCAAAATATGATCGGCAGATTGTTCTCGTTTGCGAGCGGCCTCTAAAACGATGCCGAGATGTTCTTTGAGTTCACGCTGACCAACAAAATCGCTGAGTGATTTGGGGCGCAAGCCAATGTCATCAAGATCTGCCGGATCGGTTGTGATCGCGGGATCAGTAAATTCTTCACGCACGGCGCGCCCCCAACATGTTCAACGCTTCACGCAACATTAGTTCTGGATCGGTGCCGACATTGATTTCACGCAGCACATCGCGAATCTCTTCTGCCGAGTAACCCAGACCTGCCAACGCATCGCGCACATCGCCGACACTCGACGAACCACCTACCTGATTTGATGGTTCAAGAATATTTAGGTGCAAACGATTCTTGAGCTCGATTAATAGACGTTCTGCAGTTTTTTTGCCAACACCAGAAACAAGAGTCAACGCAGCGATATCTGAACCAGCAACAATGTCAACCAGCGCGCGAGGCGAATGGGTTGCTAAGACTGCCATCGCCATTGTCGGACCAACACCATGTGTGCCAACTAAAACCTCAAAGCATTTTCGCTCGTCGCGATCAAGAAATGCATAGAGCGTTTGCGCATCTTCACGCACGTGGTGGTGCACGTAAAGAAAAGCTTTTGAAGTTGGCTCAAGTTCACCAAGAGTGCGCGGAGTGACATGAACCAAGTAGCCGACACCGCCAACTTCGAGCAAAACTGTCGAGTCGCTGGTGCGCTCGAGCACAACGCCACGCAAAGAGCCGATCACATCGTGCCCATCGTCGACTGAGCAATCTTTGCGGATAATGGACTCGACGCAATATGGCACAGCGCAATCGCTGCCGCATCTGCCGCGTCTGCCGGTTTCGGAATTGAATTTAACTTCAGTCGCTCTTTGACCATCTTTTGAACCTGCGCTTTATCAGCACTGCCCCAGCCCGTTAATGCAAGCTTGACTTGATTGGGTGAATATTGCACTACTTCGATGTTGCGTCTGGCCGCGGCACTCAACACAAGCCCGCTAACTTGTCCAACACTCATCGCTGTGCGCACATTTGATTGAAAAAATATACGCTCGACTGCTACCGCCGATGGTTGATACTCGTCGAGCAACTCTTCAATCTCGCGAGCGATCTCAGCGAGACGATTCGGCAAATCTATTTCTGGACTTGTACGCAACACCCCGAGCGCAGACATTGAAACTTCGGTGTTTCCGGAAACACGCAAAACGGCGTAACCACAACGAGTCAAACCAGGATCAATGCCTAGAACAATGCTTGCACTGGGGGCGAACATATGTTCATCTTAGTAGATGCCTATCTAGGCTTTGGCGACTGCCTCGATGAGTTCGCTAACGGGGCGAAATTTCACCCCGAGCACCGAACGATGTGCATATTTAATGACGCCATTGGCGTCAATCACAAAAACACTTCGCTTGGGCAGACCCAAAAGACCCACTACTGAGTAGAGACTTGCAACCGTTTTATCAGTATCTGAAAGAAGCGGAAACTTATAACCTTGCTTGGCGCTGAACGCCTCATGGCTAGCAATATCTTGTGCCGAAATCGCCAAGATCTGTGCGTTCACACTTGCAAACTGACTCAGTTCGTTGTTGTACGCGCACAGTTGCTTAGTGCAAACCAAAGTGTCATCGCCCGGGTAGAACACAAGCACGACAGTTTGTCCGCGAAACTGAGACAGCGAATAATTCTTATCTGATGTGCCGGGCAAAGTGAAGTCTGGTGCAAGATCGCCGATGTCAACAGGTTTTGGCGTGGCCACGATTTAACCTACTTCTTGCATCAGTGATTCGGAAATGTCAAAATTTGCGTAAACATCTTGCACATCATCATTGTCGTCAAGTTCATTCATGATTTTTAAAATTGCTTTCGCTTCATCGGGATCATTAATCGTAACCGTATTAGCCGAGAGCATCGTCGACGTCGCCGAGCTGACTGAAATTTTTGCAGACTCAAGTGCCGATTTGAGTTCATAAACCTGGCTCGGGTCGCAAGTGACATGCCACAACTCTTCTTCTTCGCTGATGTCTTCGAGCCCGTGATCTAAACCAATCGTCATTAACTCTTCTTCGCTCGCCGACTTCGAAACAAGAATTACGCCTTTGCGCGAAAACTGCCAACCAACAGAGCCTGGTGCAGCCATCGAGCCACCTTGCTTCGAAAAAATAATGCGTACATCTGCCGCAGTGCGATTGCGATTGTCAGTCAAAATATCGATCAACATCGCCACACCGCCAGGCGCATAAGCCTCGTAAGTGACTGACTCGTATGCTTTTCCGTCGGTTTCACCCATGCCGCGTTTGATCGCACGATCGATTGCATCGTTAGTCATTGATGCAGCCTTCGCCTTTGCCACAACCGTGCGCAGTGAAGCATTCGTAGAAACATCACCACCACCCTCGCGTGCAGCAACCTCGAGCAGGCGCGCCAGTTTTGCAAAAGTCTTGCCACGAACTTTGTCGATCGCGGCTTTCTTGTGCTTGATTGTTGCCCATTTAGAGTGACCCGACATTTTTATATCTCCTTTACGAACATCTCGTGAATTCGCTTATCGGGCGAAAGTTCTGGGTGAAACGAAGCGACTAAAACATTTTTTTGTTTGGCCAAAACTATGTCGTCACCGAACTTGGCCAAAATCTCGACTGCCCCATCGGCTTCGACGATGCGCGGAGCCCGAATAAAAACAGCATGAAATGGACTACCAAAACTTTCGACATTGATCTCGGCTTCAAAGCTGTCGATTTGCCGTCCATAGGCATTGCGCTGAACTTCAATATCAATTGCGCCAAATGGGAGCTGATCATCACGGCCATCGATAATTTTGCTGGCCAACAAAATCATTCCGGCACAGGTGCCGAAAACAGGCAGGCCTTCATGAATTAATTTCTTGATCGGCTCGAATAGTTCAGATGACTCAAGCAACTGCGACATTGTTGTCGACTCGCCACCCGGCATAACAAGGGCATCTACAGAAGCCAAATCTTGCGGTGTTCTTACTTCTTGTGTCGAGACGCCAATCGAATTGAGAACTTTTATGTGACTACTAAATGCACCCTGAAGGGCTAAAACTCCGACTACTTTCGCCGAATTATTTTGCGAGACGCGAACCACCTGGAGGCCTCGAATCGTTCACCAACCACGCTCCGCATACCGCTGTTCAATTTTGTCCATGCCAATGCCGGTCATTGGCCCACCCAGATTGCGACTCACCTTGGCGATGATTTCTGGATCACGAAAGTGAGTGGTTGCTTCGACAATTGCTTTTGCGCGTGGCGCAGGATCATCGCTCTTGAAAATGCCCGAGCCAACGAAAACGGCTTGTGCGCCGAGTTGCATTGCAAGCGCTGCGTCACTTGGCGTCGCAATGCCGCCAGCGCAGAACAACGGAACCTGCAACCAACCGGTCTCTGCAATTTCTTGCACGAGCGGCAAAGGTGCTTGTAATTTTTTAGCCCAGTCAAAAAGTTCGGCTGAATCTGCTTGCGTGATTTTTCGAATATCACCAATGATCGAACGAAGATGACGAACTGCTTCAACGATGTTGCCCGTACCTGCTTCACCTTTTGAGCGAATCAAGGCGGCACCTTCACTAATGCGTCGCAAAGCCTCACCAAGATTTGTCGCACCACAAACAAATGGCGTCGCGAACATCAGCTTGTCGATGTGATGAGCTTCATCAGCCGGGGTGAGCACTTCGCTCTCGTCGATAAAGTCGACACCAAGCGACTCAAGAACCTGCGCTTCGACAAAATGTCCGATGCGGGCCTTGGCCATAACTGGTATTGAACAAACAGCCTGGATACCCGTAATCATTTCGGGGTCACTCATTCGCGCAACACCACCGTCGCGACGAATGTCTGCTGGCACACGTTCAAGTGCCATAACCGCACATGCGCCAGCGTCTTCGGCAATCTTGGCTTGTTCGGGGTTGACGACATCCATGATTACGCCACCCTTGAGCATTTCTGCCAGGCCACGCTTCACGATCATTGACCCAGTTGAAGATTGCGTTTTATTTTCAGATTCGCGCTTGGCCATGAATAAACCTTTCAGCTATTCAGACTTAGCGTAGCGAACTCAAACTTAGGTTCTCATCTAATTTTCTATGGATACGGAACACTGGCGGTGTCGATGCCCTCAGGAATATGAACCGCGGATTTAGCTCGAATTACCTCTACCCAAGTGCGACCTGGTGTGAGTTTGATGACCGCGCCCTTTGTGTCTTTGAACACATATGGCTCAAGCGCGTCTGTTCGCTCCCATGAACCTTGAATCAAAGCACCTGCTGTGTAGACCCAAACTTCGCCACTACCAATCGTTTTAGCAATCGGACTCCCACCTGACTTGCCATAAATAACTGACATCACGATGACATTTGGCGCATTTACTCGAACATCGTCCATGTCAACGTGCGGTTTGTTGTCTTGTGAACGAAGGAAGGTCAAATTCTCTGGGCTCCACTCCCACATCACATCCACACCATCCATCGAGATTTTTACGGCACCCGACGGTTTTGAATCGGTCGGCACAGTTTCGCCATCGGCACGATATTCGAACTGCGGCACGGGTGGTTTGGCATCGGCTGGTGCGAGTGTCCACAATTTTGAGGTTTCGGCGACCAAGTTGTGCGGAGCCACACGACTCGACTCGCGCCTAAAACCTCCGGCCTCATTTGCTGCCGAATGACTCAGATCAATCATCGTTGACTTTCTGATTGCAGACGTCACTTTTGCATTGCCACCACTCCAAACAAACAACGGAGCATTCAGCGATGCGAGCAAATCAATGTCTTGCAAACGACCACTGCGAACCGGGCCAACTGGGTCGCTGCCCTGTGATTGATACACCGCAGCGAAACGAGTCAACTGCTCGACGTTTTCTTCGAAGACAATGTCAGCCTGATTCAAACCCCATTGCGGCCGCGCCTTTGGATGGTTGTCAATCTTGACGACCATCGCTGGTCGACCGATAACAGTTTCATCTGGCGCTTGCGCACCGGTCAACGGGGCCCTCACGATTGGAATCGTGGTCGTCGTTGTAGTCGTCTCTTCAACGCTTGCAACTGTTGATTCAACGCTTTCTGGACTCGATGAGTCAGATGAGCCACTGCAACTTGCAACAATTACACCAGCAGCAAATAATGCAACAAGTTTTTGAGTTTGACGATTAAGCATTTTTACATCTCCCTTAAGAGTGCTATTCGCTCTGAGAGCGGTGGGTGGGTATTAAACAGTTTATGAAATCCACCCAGCCTGCCTGCGTCATTCACCCCCGACAAAGGCTGCTCAATCCACATATGGGCCGTTGCCATACTGGCTGAGTGCGTAACTGTGCTATCTGCCTGAAGTTTTTCGAGGGCCGAAATCAAACCTGGCGGGTACCGAGTCAATTGACATGCCGAGACATCGGCCAATGTTTCACGGCGACGACTCACACTTGCTTGCATGATGCGCGCGATAATCGGTGCAATAATTAGTAACGCAAAACCAACGAGCGCAAGTGGGTTGCTCGAGTTCTGACGGTCTGAAGAACGACCCACTCGCCCACCGTTCCACCACATCATGCGAATCGCCAGGTCGGTCAAGATGGCGACCGTACCGACAAGTGTCACTGCCAAAGTCGACACCAGAATGTCGTAGTTCTTGATGTGCGAAAGTTCGTGCGCTAGAACACCTTCAAGTTCAACTCGATCAAGTTTTTCTAGCAATCCACTCGTCACGGCTATCGCAGCGTGCTTGGGGTTGCGACCTGTAGCAAAGGCGTTCGGCGCCGGGTCGTCGATGACATAAACCCTCGGCTTTGGTAAACCACCTGCAATGCAAAGACCTTCGACCAAATTGTGTAGTCGTTTGTAAACCTGCTCGTCTGCCGGCTTGGCTCGACTGACCCGCAAGGCAATCGAATCTGACTTCCAATATGACGTAAACGCCATCACCGCAGAAATAACGAGTGCGATCGAAGTACCAAACACCGGATTGCCCGAAACCTGACCAGCCGCCGCCCCAGCTGCAACCGTCAACACGACAAAGCCCAACAGCAAAAATACTGATCGTCGTTTATTCGAAGAAATTAAGTCGTGCATAAAAACTAGAAGATCTAGAACTGCACTTTCGGCGCAACTTTTTCGGCATCGGTCGCCTCAAAAAATTCGCTCTCTTTGAACTTGAAAATTGAAGCGAAGATAACACTCGGAAACGAATGCACAGCGTTGTTATATGTCAGAACTGCATCGTTAAAGAATTGTCGAGCATAGGCAATGCGGCTTTCTGTGTTGCTGAGTTCTTCTTGAAGACTCAAAAAACTGGCATTTGCTTTCAAATCTGGATATGACTCAGAAAGCGCAAACAACTGTCGCAACGCACCCGAAAGAGCATTATCAGCACCCGCCTGCTCTGCCACAGTGCTCGGAGCCGCCATAGCCACATTTCGCGCAGCGATGACTTGTTGCAGAGTCTTTTGCTCAAAGTCTGCGTAGCCCTTAACCGTCTCGACGAGATTTGGAATAAGTTCAATTCGTCGCTTCAATTGCACATCAATTTGCGACCATGCGTTTTTAACTTGATTTCGCCGTTGAACCAAAGAGTTGTACGACAGCGCTACAAAACCGACAAGAACAACGATTACAACAAGCCAAACTAAATTCGACATGATTCCTCTTGCTTTCTCTTGGGGGTAGAGACTTATTCTACTGCGTGGCTATAACCGCTGAGGTTTGCGCAAAACACGATCTGAGAACATTCGCACCACACGACTTTTTGGATGATGATCTGGATTGAAACTCTCGCGCTCTAAAACTTTGTGATAAATCTCGACATAAATTTCAGCAAGACGTCGCATTGAGAGCTCTTTAGCCCTCTCGAGTCCACTTTGTCGCAGTCGTTCGGCTAACTGTTTGTCGTCGATAATTTTGGCCAGACTCTCAGTCAGACCTTGCACATCGCCTGGTTCGATCAGCCATCCATTGACATCATGAGTGGCGACGTTTCGATATCCCTCGAGAGAGCTCGCAACTACGGGCGCTCCACTTGCCATTGCCTCAAGAACGACGATGCCGAAAGATTCGCTATGCAAACTTGGCGCACAAAACACGCTGCACTTTGCCAAGCGATCAATTTTTTCGGCATCGGTAATTCGGCCGAGCCACGCGACACGACTGTCGTGTGAATACTTCGCTTTCAGTTCTTCGATGCCCTCGCCGTCAGATGCGACCCAAAGCTCTACGTCATCTGCAATTTTCTCAAACGCTTCGAGCAAAACCGCCAGACCTTTGCGTGGCTCGTATCTGCCACAAAAGAAAATCGACTTCTTTTCGCCGCGCGTAATCTCTGGGCGCGAATAGAGATCGCTTTCAATGCCATTAAATAAAATTTCATAATCGCCACCTAAATAGCGATGTGCAAGTTCGCGGGCTTGCGGCGAAACCGCAACTCGCGCGTCCAAAAAATCTGCGATCCAGTTCACTCCCTTGCTGAGTCGGCCGTACCAAGCAATGTCGCCAGCTGCATGAAAGGTACCGACCATCGGCGCCAACCTCAACAGCAGTGCAGTCACCGTTGGCCCCGGAGCAATCGGCTCATGCAGATGCAAAACATCAAATGCTTCGTCGTTGATCGCGCGAATCGTTCGTAACGCCGCTGATGGATCTGGCGCCAGTGGCACGATTGATCCGTTCGCTGCTGTGGGCAAACTGTTGCCGAGTGGTGTCACAAATGGTTCGGGGGGCGGTCCGTCGCATGGTCCGAGAACGCGGGCTTCGTGTCCCATTTTTCGCAATTCGCGCGCCAAACCCAACACTTGTGCTTGCACGCCGCCAGGAATTGTCAAACTGTATGGAGATATCAAACCAATGCGCAACATCTTCTTGCGCACATAACTTGGTCCAAAATTTGATTCATTACTCACATCGTTCACCGCTTCTACCGTACGACCATTGCGACTAGTTTAAATGCATGATTTCGGCAGCAGATTTTAGACCGGCAGTTTCGATGGTCGCACCGGCCAAAAAACGACATGCGATTCTCGATCTTGCTCGTCGTGCCGAAGAATTGAGATTTGCAGGCATCGCTTGCCCGAGTCTCGGCGCAACAATGGGTTTTTGCGTCTCTTTGGCCCACTCAACAAACGAGATCAAGTTTTGGACATCTATCCAACCGATTTATTACAGCCATGCAATCGAAATGGCAAACACTGCAGCACACATTCATGAAGTTTCAAACGGACGGTTCGCTCTTGGATTAGGTGTCAGCCACGGCCCGGTCATCGACCGCCTTGGTGCTACCACCGCAACGCCACTAGCAGACATCAAAAATTATCTTGCAACGATGAAGGCTCAAGAACGATTTTCAGGCGATCTTCCGCCAATTTATTTGGCCGCGTTGCGCAACAAAATGATGCAGCTGGCTAGCGAGATATCGAATGGCGCCATCTGGGCTAATGCATCGCGCAAAAGCATTGCTGGGCAAATTGCCCTGCTCCCAGACTCGAAACGCAGCGAAATGTTTCTTGCAAACATGATCCCGACGGTTATTAGCGACGACGTTGAAGCGGCAAGAGCAATACACCGCAAAACTTTGGTCGGTTATGTCACTTTGCCTAACTACCGAAATTATTGGCGAGCATGTGGCTACGGCGAGCAGATTGATGCTTTTGAAGAAATTTTGTCAGAGTCGGCCAAAGAATCGCGCAACACCGAGATCATCTCAGCGATGGACAATCAATGGTTAGACGACTGCACTATTTCTGGCGACGTCGACACCGTACGCGAGCGTCTTTATGGATGGTCGCAAATAGGCGTGCTTCCGATTGCAGTTATGTCTTCGACTTCTGGTGGCCAAGCGCAAGCCATCAGTCAATTATTTGACGCTTACAGCTAACAAGTCTCAGCAATTTTGTCGCTCGGCCAGTTCGGTTGAAATAAGTGCCACTGCTCTGGTTTTTCTCTAATCAATATTTCGAATTCGCGAACTAGATCTTGCGCAACAATCTTCATATCATCGCGAAGTGATCCTGTGCGCTGAATATTCACCGCAGGTCGAACGACTGTTTCGTGTTGATCGAGGCCCTTTGCAAAATACGTACCCAGAGACAGCAATGTCGCGCCGGTACGCAACGCAAAGAAGGCTGGCCCAGCAGGCACGGTAGTGCGCTCGCCGAAAAATTCGACTTCAATACCGTTGCCTTGCAAGTCACGGTCGCTCAACAGTGCAACGATTTCATTTCTTGCAAGGGCTTCTTGCACTGCAACCCCTGCCTTGTCATCAAGCGGAATCACATTTACGCCGTAACTCGTGCGCAAGTCAACAAAAATTTGAAACAAACCCTGTGAATCAAGTTTCTCAACAACGGCATTCAGGTTGTGGCCCTGATCGATCAACCACCTACCAGACCACTCCCATCCACCCAAGTGCGGCAAAGCCAAGATCACACCTTTACCGAGATTGAGTCCGTTCTCGATGTGCTCAAAGCCAGTGACCGAAATTTTTGAGTTGATAATTTCTTTCGACAATGTCGGCAATCGAAAAGTCTCTACAAAGTATCTTGCATAACTTTGATATGACTTGCTTACCGCACGTCGCAACTTAAAGCCACATAACTCTGGGTTGACTCTGCGCAAATTGCGAGCGACGATCGGCCGCTGCTTTCGCATAAAGACACAAACAACCGGCACAACAATCGAAGTTGCAACTGCAATAGCCGCAGGCGGAACAACTTTCATAATTCGGCCAACGACCCTGTATCCGAAAATTATCAATGCGTCAGTACGCGATGCTTTAGCCTGTAATTCTGAATTATTCGTCACTGCACACGACGACGCCGTGTCACTCTAAGCCGTCGATCGTCGCGCTGAGCGCGACGAGAGGCACGCCGTGACTGACGCAACGCAACACGATCAGCTGTTGCTGGCGCAACTGCTGCTTGATTCCAAACTTTGAAGAATCGCTGTACTGCTGTCATCGTGACCAAAATGAGCATAAGCAGCATCGCCCAAAAGAGAAGCTCGTCAAAGAGCAGACCCACGCAAAGCAGAATTATTCGCTCTGCTCGCTCCATCAAACCACCCTTGGCATTTAAACCGAGCGATTCGGCTTTTGCGCGTTGATACGAAATCAACGACGAAACTGCCATAACAGCGAAAACTAGAACCGAAGCAAATGCGCCCCTTTGATAACCCAAGAACCAGGCAACACCACCGAGCAACACGGCATCAGTTACTCGATCGATTGTCGAATCAAAAAAGGCTCCGCGTTGACTGCTTTGATTAGATGCCTTGGCAAGTGCCCCATCCAACAAGTCGGGCAGCGCTGCAAGCACAACCAACAACAACCCAAGGCGTAGCGCACCTAAACCGATCGCCACTGCCGCGCCAACCGCGACGACCAAGCCCAACAAAGTCAAATGATCAGGCGAGATTTTTGTTTTACGAAGTTGCTCACCCACTGGTCGAACAATTCGCTCTACCTGGTGGCGAAATCTGCCATCAAACATGTTTACAGCCTAACTCTCTGGATTTGCTTCGACCAGACACTCGACAATTCGTGCGTCAATAGCGTCAATCAAAACTAGTCCACGTTGCAACGGTGGCTCTTGCGCGCTGTAACACATCACTCGCCATGTTGGTCGACTTCGAAATCCACGCCAAACTTGTTGGGCCGAAGCATGACCCACCGCAAAGCCAACTGCACGAGTTGCATGCACCAGCGCAAGTTTTTCGTCGACAGTCATTCGCCAAGAAGACGAAAGCGAAAATAGACCCACGAGCGACAGCAATATGGCAGCGCCAAGAAAGCCATCGCTTACAAGCGCTGACTCACTGTCACGCTGCACAACCCACAGTGCAAAACTCAACGCAGCAATGACCAAATAGATCAAACCCGGAATTCGTCGTCGACTGTTGTCAGGAAACATATATGGGCCGACAAACGCCGTGACATTCAGGTCACTCGGCAACTCGTCACGTATCTCGTTGGGCGAATCAGACATCAAAGACCACGTTCACTAATTTTGCGCCCAGGCTTTTCGAATTCGATCAGCGCTGACATCAAGCGCCTCGGGCAAAATTTTTGTATTGGCTGTAGTCACCATGAAATTTGTGTCCCCACCCCATCGGCCAACGATATGCACATGCAAGTGTTGTGCAATGCTGCCACCTGCGGCAGCACCAAGGTTGATGCCAACGTTCATGGCTTCGGGTTTGTACACCGACTTTAAGACCTTTACCGCATCAGTTACCGTTGCCCAAAGTTCTGAAGTCTCATCGTGAGTTAAATCTTCAAGTTCGGCAACCTCACGGTATGGCACAACCAAGAGATGGCCTGAGGTGTACGGAAATGCGTTCATTAACGCAAAAACTTTTTCTGCTCGATGCACGATGTAGCACTGCTCATCAGACATGCCGCTATTCAGAATCTGAGTGAAAACTGATTTGTCCGACTTTTTTTGTGCACCTTGACCGTGAACGACATAGTCGGCTCGCCAGCCATTCCAGAGTCGCTCTAACACGATCGACCGCCCGATTGACTAAGCGACACTTTTTGTCTCGCCCACATCTGCTGAAAGTTGTCGAAGAAAGTCGTTCATCAGAACATCTCGACGCACATCGCCACCACGAGGATTAACCCCCACCGTTGAATTTGCAACATCGTCATCTCCGACAACCAACACATACGGAATTCGTTCGAGCTTTGATGCACGAATTCGCTTGCCAAGTTGTTCATCAGCAACAAGTTGATCGACTCGATACCCGCCTTCGATTAGTTGCTGAACAACTTTGGCCGCATATTCTTCGTGCGCAGAAGCCACGGCAAGCACACGCACTTGAACTGGCGCAAGCCAAGTCGGAAACGCTCCGCCGTAATGTTCGAGAAGCACGCCAAAAAACCGTTCGATCGAGCCGAACAATGCGCGATGCAACATGATCGGACGCTTTCGCGCATTATCAGTTGCAATGTATTCGAGACCAAAGCGTTCTGGAAGGTTGAAGTCGCACTGAATCGTGCTCAATTGCCATTTTCTTCCGATCGCGTCTCGCACATCGATGTCGATCTTTGGTCCGTAAAAAGCGGCGTCACCTGGGGCGACAGTAAATTGCAAACCGTGGCGGTTTAACGCCTCACGCAACGCGTCGGTTGCTTTTTGCCAGATTTCGTCAGAACCAACAGATTTGTCTACATTGCGCGTGCTGAGCTTGAAATCAAAATCATTGAATCCAAAGCGACGCAACACACTCAAAACAAAATCAAGCAGCGAGGCAATCTCATCAGCCATCTGCTCTTCAGTACAAAAAATATGGCTGTCATCTTGCGTGAAACCGCGAATTCGCAACAGACCATGCAGAGTTCCTGCGCGTTCGTAGCGATATACCGTGCCCAGCTCGAACAAGCGCAATGGCAACTCTCGATAACTTCGTTGACGATCGCGGTAGATCAAGCAATGCATCGGACAGTTCATCGGTTTTGGATAATAAGTGCCGTTATCCATTTCCATTGGCGGATACATGCCGTCTTTGTAAAACTGCAAATGACCTGAAGTCTCAAAGAGATGCGCATTAGCCAAGTGCGGTGTAAACACAAACTTGTAACCACCATTTTGATGACGTTCGCGACTGTAATCTTCCATCAATTTTCGAACGATGCCACCCTTTGGATGCCAGACCGCCAACCCGCCACCCAGCTCTTGTGGAAACGACAGAAGATCCATTTCGACTGCGAGACGACGATGATCTCGCTTCTCTGCTTCTTCTAGTCGATGCAAGTGTTCAGCAAGTGCCGACTTCGACTCCCATGCTGTGCCGTAAATGCGCTGGAGCATCGGGCCCTTTTCATTGCCTCGCCAATATGCGCCCGCAACTTTCATCAACGCAAAGTGACCAAGCCGACTCGTCGATGGCACATGAGGTCCGCGACATAAGTCAACAAAACTTTCACTGTTTCGATAAACGCTGACCGCATCTGCACTGCCGGCTTCAAGCGCATCGACTGAATCGGCATCACCTTTTGTCACTCGTTGAATAATCTCGCATTTATATGGCTGATCTTTGAAAACCTTCAATGCATCGTCTGCCGACATTTCAGAACGCACAAACGGTTGATCAGCAGCAACGATTTGTTGCATGCGCTCTGTGATCGATACCAAGTCGGCGTCGCTGAAAGTTTTGTTGTTCGGCAACTCAAAGTCGTAGTAGAAACCGTCCTCAATTGCCGGACCAATAGAAAACTTTGAACCTTCAAAAAGTTGAACAACCGCTTGAGCGAGCACATGCGCCGTCGAGTGACGCAAAACATGCCGACCGGCGTCTGAATCTGCAGTAACAATTGAAACTTGCGCCCCGTCAGCGAGTGCAACGCCAAGATCTGACTCGACGCCATTTACAACTGTTGCCACGGCAGCTTGTGCCAGACGCTTGCCAATTGACTGCGCTAGATCTAGACCTGTAGAACCAGTCGGCAACTCTCGTACCGAGTCATCGGGCAGTCGAACTTTGATTACAGAACTATCGCTGGGCACGCCTTCAGTCTAGATTGCGGCAGTTTTAGATATGGGTTCGATTATTGCTTGATCGCCTTGGCGCATAGTCGTATACATACTCTTGTTTTGTCAGTGCCTGAATTCGCACCATGATTTCATCTGTGAGTTCGCGCAATACTTCTGGCGAATCGGCACGCGATAAATATTTTTGGGTATCAATAGGCTCACCGATGACGATCTTGCAATGCTTTCCGAACTTTGGCATCACCGTGTCTGGTTTCATTATTTCGCTGGTGCCAGTTATGCCAACTGGGAAAACCGGGCAACCAAACTTCAGCGCCAAACGTGCCGCCCCAGTTCGACCCTTGTAAAGACGCCCATCTCGACTTCTCGTACCTTCAGGAAAGATTCCGAAAAGTTCGCCTCTCGACAACACAGCCTCAACTGAAGACATCGCCGCTGTTGCGCTTTCGCCACCAGAGCGATCAAGGGGAATCATGCCGATTTTCGTAAACAGCCAACGAGTCTTGAAAGAGTCCATGTACTCGCTTTTGCCCACCACCGACATGTTGCGCGGTGAGAAAGTGAGCAAAAATACTGAATCTAAGAAACTGATGTGGTTAGCGCACAATATCGCCGGACCATTAGTTGGAATCTGTTCGAATCCTTCTAACGAAAACTTCCAGAGTCGCGTGAAGAAAAATCTGCAGAACGGTCTGAAGCGAGTCTGAAACTTGGTGGCGCCAACATATTTTGATGGATCAAATTGCTTCGCACTTTTGATCTTCCGCTTAGCCATGTCTATATCTCTACACCTAACAATCGACTTGCCAAGGCGACACTATGACCAGACTTTGCGGCGTCATCAAGCACAGCAATTGCAGCCGGCACATTTAGGTCGTCATCAAGTGCGTTGCGAACTTCGTCAATACCGGCGCTTCCGTCACCCGCAGTAGCCTGCGACCAACTCTGCAAACGATTGTGCGCTTTAGGCATCGCTTCGGGCGTCCACTCCCACTCATGTCGATAGTGATTTGCGATCAACGCCAACCGAATTGCGCGCGGATCATGTTGCTTGCGTAGACGATCGACAAACTCGAGATTGCCGAGACTTTTTGACATCTTGCTTCCGTTCATGAAGACCATCGCCACGTGCATCCAGTGTTTCACGAACAGGTCACCAGTTGCAGCCTCAGATTGTGCACGCTCACATTCGTGATGCGGAAATATCAAGTCACTTCCACCACCGTGCAGATCAATTGTCGAGCCAAGTTCGCGCAATGCAAGTGCCGAACATTCAATATGCCAACCGGGACGACCAGGACCCCAAATTGTGTCCCAACTTGGCTCATGGGCCGCCGAGGGTTGCCACAACACAAAATCAAGCGGATGGCGTTTATGCGGGTCTTCAATCTGCCCACCTCGTTCGGCTGCAAGTCGCATCATCGTGGGGTTGTCATAATTCGAAACACTGCCGAACGAACCGAACTTAGTCACATCGAAATAGACGCTCTGCCCCGCTTGATATGCAAAACCTTTTTCAATCACCATGCCAATGAACCCGCGAATGTCAGAGATCGCCGACGATGCACGTGGCTTACTGTAAACATCTAGAGCGTTTAGTGCCTTCATATCGGCGTTGAACCGCGCCTCTTCGCCGGCGGCTAGATCGAGATAGTGGACACCTAATTCGCGGGCTTTAGCAAAGAGCGGATCGTCAACATCGGTGACGTTGCGAACACACTTCACTGAGTGCCCAAGATCGATCAAACGTCGTTGCAACACATCATAAGTAATAAAAGTGAACGCGTGGCCGATGTGAGTTGCATCGTACGGTGTGATGCCACATGTGTACATCAAAACCTGTTGGTCAGCAACAAAATCTACGACACGTTTTTTTGCCGTGTCATAAATCCTCAAGGTCAAACCGAACCACCACGATCTGGTATGCCAGTAAGTCGAGGCGCGACTCTCGTTTTGTAACGAACATTGAGTTGCAACAGCACAGCCGTAAATGCTTCGATCGCTAAAGCATTCGACAACGTTCCAGCATTTAGCGGACGGCAACCAGGAATTTTCGCAACGATCTCACTGACTGTCGCAGTTGCAACAGGATCGTCAGAGCAAATCAAAACATCACTATCAACTTCATGACCGAGTCGACCAAGTTCGGTTGCTGGCAAATGCTGAAACGCGGCCACGACTCGCGACAACGGAATCTCAGCCTGAACGTGGGCGGCGATACTTCCGCGCGGCGGAACTAAAGGTTGAAATTCTTTACCTACTCTCACGAGCGCGTTAGCCATTGTCACCACTATTTTTCCGGCCAAGTCTTGTGTGTGTTCGTTAACGACTGTCGCTGCTGAGTCCCAAGGGGTTGCAATTACTACTAATTCGCAGCGAGCTGCTTGATCGTTGTCCCCGCCCGAAATTTTCAGTTTGTAGTCCGGCCACTTTTTGATGAGCTCGATGCAAACATCTTGCGCCTTTTTAGCATCGCGCGAGCCAAGAACTATCTCGTACCCAATAGATGCCAGTCGAAGACCCAACGCGCTACCCGCGGGACCTGTTCCGCCTAGCAAGCCAATGCGCATACTTTGCAACGCTACCTATCTGCATACCAAGAAAACGAGTTATATATAGCCAGTAGCGACCGTGCAGTACCGCGCTCAGACAAAACCTAGTTAGACCAACTACCGTTGAATGTGTGGGCATATTAGACGGAAAAAATATTGTCATTACAGGCGTGCTGACCGAAGCGTCGCTGGCTTTTGGAATTGCACAACTCGCACAGCGCGAGGGAGCAAAAATAGTTTTAACCGGCGCCGGTCGCGGTCTGTCGATAACCCAACGCGCGGCCAAGAAACTTGATTCGCCCGTCGAAGTTGTCGAATTTGATGTAACCGTTGACGAACACACAGATAATGCAAGAGTTGCGATTCAGAAAATTCTTGGACGCGTCGACGGAGTCTTGCACTCAATCGGCTTTGCGCCTGCGGCTTGCCTCGGAGACGACTTTATGGCCGCAACATGGCAAGACGTATCTACTGCAATGCACATCTCGGCTTACTCACTCAAAACTTTGGCTGATTCTTTCGTGCCTCTGATGACTTCGGGCGGCACGATCGTCGGACTTGATTTTGACAACACGGTCGCCTGGCCCGCGTATAACTGGATGGGTGTGGCTAAATCTGCACTTGAAAGTACCAATCGATATTTAGCAAAGGCACTTGGGCCAAAAAACATTCGCTGCAACTTAATCGCTGCCGGGCCAATTCGCACGATGGCTGCAAAGTCGATTCCGTCATTCAGTGCATTTGAAGACATCTGGAGCGATCGCGCACCACTCGGTTGGGATGTCAACAATTCTGCTCCCGTCGCCCGCAGTGCGGTTGCATTATTGAGCGATTGGTTTCCGGCTACGACCGGCGAAATTATCCATGTTGACGGCGGCTTTCACTCGACGGGTGCGTAATTGAAATTGGTATTACCAACTAGAAAACTAAGTTCGCTTTGTGTCGTCGCGGCAATTGCGTTCATCGGTGGCCCGATTGCAGTTAGCCCGATTGCTAGTGCCTCGAACGATCCTGCTTTCAGTTCACAATGGGGACTTGATGTCGCAAACATCAATGAAGCCCAAACTATTTCAACCGGCGCCGGAGTCACCGTTGCGGTCATTGATTCTGGTTCTGGACCAAACCCAGATTTGTCACAAAATTTGCTTCCTGGACGGTCAATAGTTCGAGGTCGCATCGGTGACTTGTCAGCAGATGTCGACACAGTTGGTCACGGAACTCATGTTGCTGGCATAATCGCCGGTCAGCGCGATAATGGAATCGGTATCAGCGGAATCGCCCCCGATACAAAAATTCTGCCGATACGAATTCTCGACTCTCGCGGGGATGGCTCAGAGAGCGATTTGGTCCAAGCGATTCGCCTAGCCGTCGAACAAGGTGTGAAGGTCATCAACCTCTCGCTCGGTGGAAAGACACAGACCATTGCGCTGCAGCTTGCACTCGAGTATGCCGAACTCAATAATGTTGTTGTAGTTGCCGCCGCGGGTAACGGTGGCCCCATAGCGAGCACCACATACCCTGCCGGCAACGATCTCACTCTTGCGGTAACTGCAATTGATCAAACATCGAACGCTCCATCGTTCAATCAGCGCGGCACTTACATTGATGTCGCAGCACCAGGCGTCAGCATTTGTTCGACTGTTCGCATTGACTCGAGCGCCGACCCTTCACGCAGATGCGCTGGGGCTGGCGAACCATACGCGACTATGAGCGGCACATCTATGGCGGCGGCATTTGTAAGTGGCGTGGCAGCGCTGATCTACAGCGTTCGACCAGATTTCACTGCAGCACAAGTGCGCGAGATAATCACCACCACGGCAAAGGACCTCGGCGCCGAGGGACGAGATGAAACTTTTGGAGCAGGCCTGATAGATGCTTACGCAATTTTCAAAGCCCTCGGATATTTTCCTGACAATATTGTCTTTCCGACCGTTTCATCACTCGGACGAGTTGGCCAAGAATCTGTCGGGGGCACCGTGCAGATTCCTGCAAGCGAAAGACTGCAGTGGTATCGCTGCTTATCACCCGGTGATGCAACACTTGAGATACCGATCGACTGCTTAGCGATTTCTCAAGCACAGAAAAACACATATGTTCCGACGCGCAAAGACATTAAATCTTTTCTGCGGTTCGGAACTTTGATCTCTGTCGGTGGCACTCCGCAAATGCGTTTTTCGGCTACAACCCCGAGGATTTCGGCAATCTGGACGACAATTTCGACGGTCGAGCGAAGTGCAAATGTTGCTATTGCTGAACTCGTCGGCAGCGCTTCGAAAGGCAAAATTACAACTCGCGTCGTTACCGGACCATGCAAAATTGTAAAAAAAGTTTTAGTACCAACCGGTGATGGCCAATGCATACTGCGCATTGTTGCTGACGCCAAAGCTCCGTACAGACGACTAACTCAAACTGTCGTTCTAGAAATCGTTACCAAAAATGAAGCTACGACTTAAATGATTAATCGCCTAGCGCAAGAGACCAGCCCGTATCTTCGACAGCATCAAGAAAACCCTGTCGATTGGTTTAGCTGGTCAAGCGAGGCGTTCAGCGAAGCCCAACGTCGCGGCGTGCCAATTTTGCTCTCGATTGGTTACTCGGCATGTCATTGGTGCCACGTCATGGCACACGAATGTTTTGAAGATCTCGAAACCGCAAAATTGATGAACCAACTTTTTGTCAATATAAAAGTTGATCGCGAAGAGCGTCCAGATATCGACGCTCTTTACATGGATGCTGTACAAGCAATGTCTGGGCGTGGCGGGTGGCCGATGACAGTGTTTATGAGCCCAGATGGTCACCCTTTTTACGGCGGTACCTATTTTCCGAAACCGTCGTTTATAAAACTGATGAACGCTGTCAACGATGCGTGGCATAACCGTCGTGCCGATATCGAAAACAACATTGCAGCCCTCGGTGAATCACTTTCGAGAACCGCAGCCGTCACCCCAGACGAAACTTTGCCGAGTTTTGCCTTAGTTACCCGAGCATGCGACCAACTTATAGATGCGTTTGATCATCAATGGGGAGGCTTCGGTAGTGCGCCGAAGTTTCCGAGCACGATGAATATCGATCTACTTTTACGAAAATACATCGACGAGCCGAGTGAAACCTTAAAAACAGTGATCACCACCACGTTGGATGCGATGGCTTCAGGGGGAATGTACGACCATATTGGTGGCGGGTTCTCGCGATACAGCGTTGATGAAAAATGGCTTGTCCCTCACTTTGAAAAAATGCTGTACGACCAGGCTTTACTTCTTCGCGTCTATGCACATGCAGCCACAGTTTTTCAATCAGAAAATTACCGACAAATTTGTGAAGAAATCGTCGAGTATGTGACGCGTGATTTACGAGACCTAGATGGGGGCTTCTTCAGTGCCGAAGATGCCGATTCACTTGACGATCTCGGGCATTCGCACGAGGGGCATTTTTACGTATTCACCCCATCTGAGTTGCGCAACATTTTGCCAGAGAATTTGGTCAAACTCGCTTTTGACCATTATGAAATCTCAGATGCGGGCAACTTCGAAGGAAAGAATATTTTGACACGCTTGAACCATCGGGGCGACTTCAAGCGCTCACCAGAGATTGAAGAAATTCGGTCGAAAATATTTGATGCACGAAACAAGCGAAAGCGCCCACTGCTTGACGACAAGATTCTTACCGAATGGAATGCGATGATGGCGGCGTCACTAATTGAGGCCGCAAACTTGCTTGGACGAAAAGACTGGCTCGAGATAGCCGAACAGAACTGTGAGTTTCTATTTCGCGAGTTAAGGGTTAATGACCAAAAAACTGGTTCATCTAAGTGGGCGCGAAGTTGGCAACGCAACGGATCACCTAAGGCCCGACACCGCGCACTCGCCTGCGATCTCGCACATTTAGTCGATGCATTCACTCGTCTTGCCGAAGCAACTGGTAAATCAATTTGGATCTCGCGCAGCATTGAAGTCGCCGACCAACTTTTCGCAGACTATTGGGATGAAAAAAATGGCGGATTATTCACAATTGCGACCGATGCTGAGCAACTAGTTGTGCGACAAAAAGATTTGCTCGACAATGCAACCCCATCGGCGAACTCAGTAGCCGCAAATGCCCTGCTAAGACTGGGCACCTTGACTGGCGACGATAAATTCTCGCGCAACGCACATGAGATATTGCGCCTCTTCACAAGAATTGCCGAGGCAGCACCAAGTGCTTTTGGCAACCTATTGCACGCTGTTTATCTCGTTCATAAAGGAGTCACAGAAATAGCAATAACCGGAGACAGACCCGATCTAGTCGAGTCAATTAAAAAACTTTGGCTACCGACAGTCGTGGTCGCCTTCGGTGAACCCTATGAGTCACCACTTTGGCAAGATCGTCGACCTGGGTTTGCATATGTTTGCCAAAATTATGTCTGCAACGCCCCGGCGTCGACGGTCGAACAACTGCACGAGGCCCTCGCGACACTGAATTAGAAACTGCCCTCACGAATAATCTCTGATGGTTTACGCCGAGGACGCTTGGCGCTAGCACCTTGGTCAGTGAGGTTTTCTGACTTTGGCCAACCAATCGCCACTGCGCCGATGAGTTGCATTTGCTCGGGGACCTTAAATTCTCTTCGCAACTTTTCTTCTCCGTTAAAAACACCAAAGAAAAGTGCACCGAGACCAGCATCATGTGCGGCAAGCAACAGTTGCATCGTTGCAAAAGATGCGTCGACTGTCCAATAGGGCGTCGGCCAAGCAGAAACTTCGTCACCCAGTTTTGTTTTTGCTTTGTCGGGTTCGCTATAACGCTCTAAATAGGCATGAGGGTCTGCAAAAACCAAACCAATAACTGGTGCGTCTAGAAGGTGTTGCCAACGAAAGCTTGGTCGTTTTTCTTGCGGCAATGACAGATCCCAAAACTTTGCTGTTTGTTCGTCACGCAATACCAACAGATGCCAACCTTGGGTCTTTCCGGCTGATGGAGCGCGCGAAGCAAGATCGACAATTCTGTCTAAGAGCTTTGAATCGACTGGCGCCTTGCGAAAGGCGCGCACCATTTTGCGAGAGCGAACGCAGTCCGCGAACTGCATATCAAAAAAATTAGTGCTTGCCGAGTTTCAGCAAGTTTTCGGTCATCGTCCAACCGTGAACGACAAGAGAACCAGACTTCTTTGCTGAAACACTCTTAAACAACGCCGCGACGTCGGCTGGTGCTTTGCCAGGTTTCAACGACTCAAAATCGATGAAGCCACTTTGGCCGTTGCTCTTAACGGTGAACGACTGCTCGTCATATGCCGACTCGCAACCGAACCGTCTGGCAAGGCGCCGACCCCAGGCCCGCTCTTCGCCGACCGCACGATGATCTGGTCGCGGTATCAATTCTGTGAGTGATTTAAATGACTCGAGAGCATCTACCGAAACAAATCTTGACCCAACTACAACATCTTCATCAGGGAAAGCCATCAACGCGCGGTGGTATGCCTCGCTCATCAAACCTTTAAGAATTTGATCTCGCTTCGAAGTTCGTTTGACGCTCAGCATGCCCAACAAAACGCATGGCGTGCCACCAATGCGTTCAAGAGTTGAGAACATGAAGCCATGCAGTTTGCCGTCGAGTTTTGCACTAGCAAACAGCACCCAGTCTTCTTTTGCTTTCGAAATTGCACCGATGCCAAACGCACCACCCATTGCGGCAAGGTCATCAAGGTCTGAGTCAACTAACGCTGAAGCGTCTATCGTCTTGACAACAAGCGGCATAACCCTTCTATTCTGCCAGCAAAATTGTCAATTTCCGATGGCTCAGACAATTAGTTTCGATAACTCGCTATCAACTAGATAACAAGACTCTCAACCGATATAGACACTGTTGCCATAAGACGCACGCAACGCACCAATTGCACGGTCAATGTCAACATTAAATTCAGGTGCCAAGCGCAAACTTTTGCCACCAGGCATATGCAATTGTACGGGCGTTTGTCCGCCATGGTCTTTCAACAACTCTTGCAAGTTAAAAATGTCTTCTTGCGACAGCGACCTGCCCGCAAGTTCAATATGCAAACTCATGTCGCTCGCCCGCATTGGCTCGACGATCTTCACTTCTTGGGCATTGAACGAAATACGTGAGTCGTCGCGCTTGTCAAGTCGGCCGCGAACGGTGATAATCGTGTCTTCGTCAATCAAGTGACCAAAACTGGCATATGTCTTCGGAAAAATATTTACCTCGACCGAAGCCTGCAGGTCTTCGATCGTCAGCACTGCCATTTGATCACCCTTACGCGTGAATTTTCGATTGACAACCGTGATTACGCCACCGAGAGTCAGATAAGCGCCATCATTTTTTTCTTCGAGATCAGCCAAAGAACACTCGACTTTGCGACGCAACTGACCTTCGACACCACGCAATGGATGATCAGATACATATAGACCGAGCATTTCGCGCTCGATTTTTAGTTGCTCAGACTTTTCGTAATTTATGTTTGGTATCTCAATTTGTTCAGAGAAACTCGAGCCCGAGTCTGCGCCCTGATCAAACAAACTCATTACGCCTTGGTCACGTTCACGCCGGCGATTCAGGGTGTTCTCGATAATTGATTCAAATACCAAGAGCAAACCTTTTCGCGGATGCCCCAAAGAATCGAAAGCACCAGCCTTGATCAACGACTCGACTGTGCGTTTATTGAGTGTCGCAATCGGTGCACGATCGACGAAGTCGTAGAACGAAGTGAATGAACCGTTTGCTCGTCGATAGTCAACTATCAGGCCGACGACAGCCTCGCCGACATTGCGAATTGCCGAAAGACCAAAACTGATCAATCGATTGTCACCCTCAATCACCGGCACGAAATCGACCCCTGACGAATTGATGTCTGGGGTTTTGACCGTGATGTTGCTGGCACGAGCGTCGGCCAAGAAAATCGCGGCGCGGTCATAACTTGCTTTGACACTTGTCAGCAGACACGAGAGATATTCAAACGGATAATTGGCTTTGAGATATGCGGTTTGATATGCAATGAACGCATATCCATATGCGTGGCTCTTGCCGAATGCATAGTCGGCAAAGTTCTCAATTGAATCAAAGAGTGTCTCACCCAACTCTTGACCGTAACCCCGATCGACACAACCCCTTTCAAAACTGGCCCGTTGCTTTTTCATGTCGGCTCGATTTTTCTTGCCGCAGGCCTTGCGCAAGTCGTCGGCTTCTTCGAGGCTGTAGCCAGCAAACTTTTGGGCGACACGCATCATGCTCTCTTGATAAATCATCAAACCTTGCGTATCACCAAGCAGATCTTGGGCGTCTGGATGAAATATTTTCGGCGTCTTGCGACCGTTCTTAAAGTCGGCATAGTCATTGTGCATGTTCGCACCCATCGGCCCCGGTCGATAGAGGGCGACGATTGCAGCGATGTCGTCGATTGTTGTTGGCACCATGCTGCGCACCAACGCTCGAATGTTGGTTGATTCAAGTTGAAACACTCCGATTGTGTCACCACGACGCAATAATTCGAACGTTTTATGGTCGTCAAAAGGTGCCTTGTCGATATCAAAATCAGGATTGCTCAATTCTTGAATCATTTTGTTTGTATCTGTGATCACGTCAAGGTTGCGCAAGCCCAAGATGTCCATCTTTAAAAGACCAAGTTCTTCGACAGCGTGCATTTCATATTGCGTAACGATCGGTGCGAGATCTGCATCTTGCCCCGACTCGGCCTTTCGCTGAATCGGCAAATACTCGGTCAATTTCTCTTTTGTAATCACCACCGCTGCAGCATGAATACCGACACTGCGCTTCAAACCCTCTAGGCCCCGTGCAGTATCAACAACGGTTTTGACATCTGGGTCGCTTTCATAGAGCGCTCGCAATTCTGCTGCAGCACGATAACCATCGACATGTTGTTCGTTTTCTTCGAAGCAGTACTTGAGTGGCGTATCGCGACCCATCACCACCGGAGGCATCGACTTGGCGATCTTGTCGCCTAAACCATACGGAAAACCCAAAACTCTTGCCGCGTCGCGAACCGCGTTGCGGGCCTTGATCGTGCCAAACGTAATGATTTGGGCAACATGATCACGGCCGTACTTTTCTGAGGCGTATCGAATCATTTCATCGCGATAGCGCGAGTCGAAGTCCATGTCGATGTCAGGCATCGAGCGGCGACCCGGGTTCAAGAAGCGCTCGAACAACAAGTCGTACTTGATCGGATCGAGATCTGTAATTCTCAACGAATATGCAACTGCGCAACCGGCTGCCGAACCACGACCAGGGCCGACGCGAATCGACTTTTCGTGCGCATACCGAACTAAGTCCCAGACGATCAAAAAGTACGAGCTGAAACCCATCGTCTTTATCGTCAACAACTCGTAAGCAACGCGTTCGACGACCTCAGGTGCAAGCTTCTCGCCCCATCGTTGTTTGGCGCCTAACCACGTCAGATGTTCGAGATATTCGTGGTCATTTGCAAAGCCGTCAGGAATTGGAAAGTTTGGCAAAACTGGAACGTTGAATTGAATATCAACTTTCGCCCGCTCGGCAATCCATAACGTGTTGTCACATGATGTTGGTTGCTCACGAAACAACCATCGCATCTCTTCTGACGTCTTCAAATAGTGTTCGTGGCCCTCAAACTTAAGACGATTAGGGTCGGCAATCGTGCAGCCGGTTTGCACACACAACAATGCATCATGTGACGCACTGTCTTCGCGATGCGTGTAGTGACAATCATTTGTCGCCAGCAACGGTGCCCCAAGTTTTTTAGCAATCTCAATCAACTTTGGATTTGTTTCGATCTGCAATGGAATGCCGTGGTCTTGTAGTTCGATAAAAAAATTGTCTTTGCCAAAAATTTCTTGCAATCGCGCCGCTGTCTTTAACGCCTCTTCGTCTTTGCCATTCTTGAGTGCCTGCAAAACATGGCCGCCCAAGCAACCAGATGTAGCGATTAGACCAGCGCTGTATTTCGTCAGCAGTTCCCAGTCCATTCGTGGTTGGTAGTAATAACCTTCTAGAAAGGCAAGACTCGCCAACTGAATCAGGTTTTTGTACCCGACGTTGTTCTCGGCCAGAAGCGTCAAGTGATAATAAAGTTTTTTACCCGATTCGGTATCGCCACCACTGTCGTCGACTCGACCTCGTCGAGTCGGGCGTTCAAACCGCGTTTCATAAGCCATGTATGCCTCGGTGCCGATAATCGGCTTGATGCCACGCTTAGTGCATTCTTTATAAAAATCGATGACGCCATACATGTTGCCGTGATCGGTGATGCCAAGAGCCGTTTGACCGTCTCCTACTGCGCGGTCTACCAGTTCGTCCAAACGTGATGCCCCATCGAGCATCGAAAATTCTGTGTGAACGTGAAGGTGAGTAAACGACTTACCCATTAAAGGTAAGTTCCCGGACGATCCCCTGGCTGAGCATTCGGAGCCTGACCTGATTGAATTTGTCGCTGCTCAGTTTGCTGACGCATCGAAAGTTGCTGGGCAAACATCGTGGCTTGAATGCCGTGAAAGAGTCCTTCGAGCCAGCCGACCAGTTGTGCTTTAGCCACACGCAACTCGGCATCACTTGGCACTTCACCGTCGTTGAACGGCAGGGCCAACATACGCAACTCTTCTTGCAAATCTGGTGAGAGTGCCTCGGCAAGTTCGACAATCGACCGCTCATAGATCTCTGCCAGACGTTCGCGCGAAGGCACGTCGAGAGTCATCGAGTGCACTTCGTCGAGCAATTGTTTGATCATCGAACCAATGCGCATAACTTTTGCCGGCGCAGTAACGGTTTCGAGCGTAGTTTCACTCTGCTCTTCGACAATCTCGGCTGGTTGACTTATTTCTGCTGGTTTGTCTTCAGGGTTTTTCATGGTGGGTCGCCAAACTTATCACTTAACTGCTGTTGCGAGCAACGGTACATCTAGTTCATC
>ERZ889217.156-NODE-156-length-44461-cov-12.582872_pt1 | contig 44461 bp, 47 predicted proteins | sample MGYA00521098_ERZ889217 | MGnify/ENA primary metagenome ERZ889217 (study PRJEB32303, sample SAMEA104408613) | aquatic metagenome | biome: Brackish water; feature: Pelagic; material: water | place: Baltic Sea | collected 2014-06-10T22:04:00 | depth 2,362 m ... | reverse complement strand
GTTGATAATCATCCGTGTACGGCATCATCGGTGGGTTTGCGTCAGTTTTTGCCATTGCTCAACTCTTCTTCACAAGCGGACGGCCATAACTTGATGTCACAACTTCTTTAGAAACTACTTCTCCACGCTTTTGCCACCAACTAAATAAATAGATCATCAAACCGATGTAGTACACGTGAATCACCACAACAATGATGTCGCGAATCGCTTCATAACTAATGACAATCGGGAAACTTCCGCCAACCGTATCTGACTTCAAAATATCGAACGGCCCAAAAACAAGTTTGTCTTTGCGCCAACCCAAGTCTTTGTCGGCATGGTCGATGAACTGGTGAGGAACAACTCCAAATGCCAAAAACAAAACAGCGAAGACATACGCCGAACCAAGCATCGCTTCACCCCAAGTTGCTTTGCGATCGAAACTTCGCCGTTTACCAATTGGAATGATGACAACACTGAGCAACGTCGTGAGTACAGCGGAGAAGACGAACGCCTGGTTGACTCCGGGCCATCTGAGAATGTCAATTGCGAGCATTAGTTGGAGGGCGTGCCTTTCCTCGTAAATCTGTTAAAAGCCTAGTCGGATAGAGAAACTAAGCAGTATTTGTAGAATTATTTCTCCTGTCAATAAAGTCTCAATCACCCGAATCAAGTTTTCGTGGTTGTGCGATCGTGAACTTCTCATATCGGGCTGAGTTGCGTCTAACCTATGAACTGCAATCACATCAAAAAACCAGTTACAAGAGTTTGAGGAGCGAAGTGGCAGGAATACCCGAACATCTACTGAAGCGCGCGCAAGAACGGCGCGATGCACTTGCGGGTAAGACTGCTGAGTCGGGTGATGCCGGCGCTTTGGCTACAAACCTCCCTGCAAAAACTGCAGAAAATAAACCCGCCGCAAGTGCCCCTGTTGTTAGTGCGCCACCTCCGCCGCCGCCAGATCCTGCGTATATTGTTGCAGCAAAGTCTCGAAAAAAAATCCCATTCTGGGCGATGGCTACTTTAAGTTTGTTGCCGCTCTGGGCCTTCCTTTACGTACTTGCAGTCAAGCCACAAGAAAGAGTTGTTGAAGGTCCACTCGCTGTTGGAGCTGGTGTCTACGGCTCATGCGCAGGTTGTCACGGCGCAGGCGGCGCAGGCGGCGCAGGACGAGTTCTGCATCAAGGTGAAGTTCTGAAAACTTTTCCAAAAATCGAAGACATGCTGAATTTCGTTTACACGGGTTCGCAACAATACGTTTCGGCTGGTCTAAAAATTTACGGCAACCCGGATCGTGAAGGTGGCGCGCACGCTCTGCTTTCATATAACGGAAACCCGATGCCACAACAGGGTGAAAAATACGGTGGCGGTTTAACCGAAGCAGAAATTCTTGGAGTTGTTTGTCATGAGCGCTATGTAATCAGTGGTGCAGATGCGCAAAGCGAAGAATGGAAATCTGAATACGAAAAATGGTGTTCGCCAGAGTCGGAAATCTTTGCCTCATTAGAAGCCGGAGCAGCAAATTTCGACAATCTTGCTGAAACGTATTCTGCAATGGAGAACGCCCCAGCACGTGTCGGTACCGATCCTCGCCCATCTGGCAAATAAATAATTTGTGGCTCGCAGTTAGCGAGCAACGTCACATCGCACAAATAGCCGAGATCAACTTCATCTGCTTAGCCTTGTACTTGCATGGAAAATGAAATTCAACCGATCGATGTAACTGGCGAAGTAAGTCAAGTGCTACGCACCGAAGTGCTCGTCGTTGGCGGTGGCCCTGCTGGGGCAGCCGCCGGATTTTGGCTGGCACGCCTGGGTCACGATGTGACAGTCATCGAACGCAAAAAGTTTCCGCGTGAAAAAACTTGTGGAGATGGTCTAACCCCACGAGCAGTAAAACAACTTGACGACATGGGATTGAGCGATCAACTATTGCAATTTCATCGATACGAAGGACTTCGTGCCACAGCACACGGCAAGGCTCTCGAATTGAAGTGGCCTACTCATCCGATTTATCCGCAATACGGTTACGTAGTGCGCCGCCGCGAACTTGACATGATGGTTGCGAGAAATGCGCAGAATGCTGGCGCGAAACTTATGGAAGAACACGAAGCAATTGCCCCAATTATTGAAAAGGGTTGTGTTCGTGGGGCAATCGTTACTAACAAACAAAATGAAAGCACCGTGGCGATACATGCCGATTATGTGATTATCGCTGACGGTGCGAATTCGCGATTCGGGCGCGCAACAGGAACATCGCGCGAGAAATCTTGGCCATACGGTACCGCAATTCGTACTTATTGGAAGAGTCCGAGGCACGCTGAACCGTGGATTGAATCTGCTCTTGACGTAAAAGATCGCAGCGGAAAATCAATGCCTGGCTATGGATGGATATTTCCTGTTGGCGATGGAACAATCAACATCGGTGTCGGACTTCTTTCTACTTTTAAAAACTTTAAAGACGTCAACACTTCACATCTACTTGATTCATATGCACATATGGTTGCCGATAGATGGGAAATTGATCCAACCCAACCAGAATGCAAAGCCACGAGCGGAAAGATTCCAATGGGCGGATCGGTCGGACCAAAAGTTGGTGCTACTCACATTGTGATCGGCGATGCCGCGGGAAGTGTCAATCCATTTAACGGAGAAGGAATCGACTACGCCTACGAAACAGCACATATGGCTGCTGAAGTGTTGCATGATGCACTTGTTTCTCGAGATGCGACAGTTCTGAAACGATATGAACAAATGATCGAAGATGAATACGGTCAATATTTTAAAGTTGCAAGACTATTTGCACGAATAATTGGACGCCCGGTGTTGATGCGAGAATTATCGCGGGTCGGTATCAACAGCCGATCATTAATGGAATGGGTGTTGCGAATCATGGCCAACTTGTTGCGCCCGGATGAGATTGGTCCAGCAGAAGCTGCATATAAAGCCGCTGCGATCATCGTTCGCGCAATGCCAAACGCCTAGGTCGGTAACCCACTGGGCTGATTTATCGGTTTTACGTCAGCCAGTGCAGACAACTTCGTTAACTTCGTCTGTGATCAGATTCATTTTTGAAAGGCTTTTGTCTGGCGAGTAAATATTGATAAATTCGCGCAGACTTATTCGGCTTGCGCCACTGTCTGAACTACAAGTTTTTGTTGTAGGCGCAGAAAGTTTGACGATCCAACCGTTTGCCAGAACACCTCGGTCACCGTTATCAAGCATGTCGACAAGACTTGGCAATTCAAGAACACGAGTTGGTTTGTCAGTGTTTGTATTAACTATTGCAAACCACATAACCGAATCACCAAATATGTTTGCAAGCATCACACAAGATGACCGCACAGAAACATCAACGCAATCAACTTCTCCGGGCGTATCGGATGCAATTAAAATTATTCGACCGTCATCAAGCGTTGCAGTCGCATCACTAACGGTGCGACCGTTTTCAATTCGCCAACCTTCGCCTTGCGAAAACTCAGAAATCACCGCTACAAGTTCGATGTTCTTTTCGACAGCATCCGGAATTACCGAAACAGCAGAACCTCGCCCAAAGCAGTCGTTGCAAGAAACAAGCATCACCAAAAACCCAGCAACAGCAAGTAGGCAAAATGAGACCCAAAGCCTCCAATTAAGTAACTGTCGCACTATCTAAGATTAGGCGCAATTAGTTAAATAATTATTAAACACCGACTTTACTAAGTTCTGGCGAAATATCTGATTTGATGCCGGCTGATTTGATGCCGGTTTCAATTCTCATCTGCTCGTAGTAACTCAAAATTTGTAACTCAACACCCAGATCGACATGGCGAACCGAGACACTGCTCGGCGTAGATAGCACGACTGGTGCAAAGTTGAGAATTGATGTAATCCCGGCTTCGATCAACGCATCAGCCGCACTTTGTGCTGCCGCAGAAGAAGTGGTGATCACACCAATATTAACTTTTTCGTCTCGCACAATATTCTTAAGGTCGGCAACGTCGCCAACCGTTAATGAACTTGTCGTACGACCAATTTTCTTTGGGTCATTATCTACGATTCCGACAACAGGAAATCCGCGCGATAAAAAGCCGTCAAATTTGGCAAGTGCGCAACCCAAGTTGCCCGCACCAACAACAACTACATTCCATTCACGCATTAAACCAAGTTCACGTTTAATTTGATAAATCAAATAAGTAACTTCGTATCCAACGCCTCGTGTGCCATAGCTTCCGAGATAAGAGAGATCTTTTCGAACCTTGGCTGCATTCACTCCTGCGAGTGCTGCAAGTTCGTCGCTTGAAAATCGCAGAACATTTGTAGCCGCAAGGTTGTTGAGTATTTGCAGATAAATAGGTAGACGAGCAATTGCTGCGTCGGGGATTTTGCGTCGTTGAAGTTGGGTCATGGACTTCAGGGTAGGGCTTAGTGCATTAATTCACAAAGTCAGAAGCGCTATTTTTAGGTCCCACTGGTCAAGACTTTTGTCACGAGAGTTATCGTTCGGTAGTGCTAATTAAAGTCATTGCGGCCTCGGCTGACCAAACAAATGCGACCTTTGCTGGCGCGGCGGCACTCATAGCTATTGCCTTTGCCCTAATCACTTTTGATCGCTGGCATATTCGCGGTCAAGCCCACGAACTTGTCTGGACAATTGCAATGATCCTGTTTGCCGGCGGGTCGTTCGCCTTATGGTGGGCCGAAGCAACCGGCTGGACATTATTTGTTTTTAAAATATTTTTTGTTACCGGCGCAGTGCTCAACGTCGCGTGGCTCGCACTAGGAACAATTTATTTGTTGACCAGTACAAAAATTGGAGACCAAATCCGTGCATATTTGACATGTTTCAGCGCATTCGCTGTTGGTGTTGTTTTAATGGCGCCTGCAAAAAGAGAAATAGTCGACGGCGAGTTTCCTTCAGCACGCGAATTGTTCGGTGTGCTTCCGCGGGTTCTAGCCGCAGTTGGGTCAGGTGTTCCTGCACTAATAATAATTTTTGGTGCGCTTTGGTCAAGCTTTCGAGTCATCCGAAAAAATACGCCGACAATTTCTGGTTCTGATGTGCGAATTGTTTTGCACCCTAAGCGACTAGCGCTCGGCAATGTTCTTATCGCAACAGGCACCCTTGTTCTTTCAGCAAGTGGTTTAGTGGCAGGTCGTCTGGGCAAAGATCGCGGATTCGCCGTCACATTGCTGATCGGCTTGTGTATTTTATTTGCAGGATTCTTGGTCGCGAGCAACTCTGCGCGCAAGAGTTCTGGTGCTAGTACTAGCGAAAGTTACTAGCGAATCACGAGCGAGAGAATTCCCGCTGCAAAGATCACAAGTATTAGCAACGCGATCGTCAAGGTTGTTGCTGGTCGCATGATCTCAAGATTAACGAGTCGGACTAATTTTTACCGCAGTAGTAACTGAAATATTTGTTTGTGTAGCAGAATCGCTAGATCGTGACAACACGACCAAATCTCCTTGGCCGATTTGTAGTTCAGTTGCGGCCGATCCACGATCAACACAAAGCGAGAGCATTCCGTACGAATCAATAACCAGTCCGATTCCACTACCGATTTGATCGTAACTTCGCACAATTTTCAGCGCACGCACAACTGGTTCACGAGTTGCGCTTGCCCCACTCATCAATGAACCAATTTCGACGCGCACAACGTCACCAAAATCTGCCACTTCGTCTGGGCCGATATTTAGTTGACAGTTGCCAAATCGATCAACCCAAGTAACTTCTCCATGCAACGCACCTTTTTCTTCGCGTGGCAGTGGCACAACACCAGGAAGCAATAAAGCAGGGTCAATCATTTCGCCGAGTTCACTCAGGTCTACGCCGTTGCAAAGATGCGCTGCAACCGGCCCAAAAATATCGCGTCCAGCAAATGTTTCGCCAGGCGCGTCAAGGTGATAATCGGTATTGGTTAAGCACACTGCTCGGCCAGCACCACCAGCCAAGGCGATCGCCATCGCCAATAGACCATTGTCTGGTCCGACAAAGACACCTTTGCCGTCGGCGACTTCAACAGCAACTGCGCGACGTGCCGAACCAACGCCAGGATCAACGACTGCAAGCACAACACCGCTTGCGACATAAGAAACTGCGCGAGCAAGCGACAACGATCCTGCGCGCACATCAAATGGTTCGATCTCGTGAGTCAAATCAATAACACGACAATGCGGAGCGATTTCATAAATCACACTTTTAACAACGCCAACAAATTCATCACGCGTGCCATAGTCAGACAAGAACGAAATTGAAGAATACTTATTTGTCATGAGCGTCTAACGCTACTGAGAAACGTAAGAGCCGGTGCCAACCCCCCGACGGCACCGGCTCAAACGGCGCAACCCTTGCGGGCGCGACTCCCATTGGGGGGTTACCCCTTCTGGTGATCTTGCGACATTTCTATTCTCACTTTAGACACATTTAACCGCTACACAGCAAAATCTGATAGAAATTATTAAGATTTTTTAGACACCAAATTTATTCACCTAGCTCTACACTTCGAGCAGTTGCGGCACGTACTGCTGCTGCGATAATTTCTGCGAATTGTTTGCTTTGTAATTCGGCAATGCCAGCGGCAGTTGTGCCATTTGGTGAAGTTACGTTTTGACGTAATTTCGAAGGACTCTCTGAACTTTGAGCAAGAAGCGCCGACGATCCAACCAATAATTGCCTCACAAGAGTATTTGAAATTTCCGAAGATAAGCCTTGTTGAACTCCGGCCGAGATCAAAGCCTCGGCAAGCAAAAAGACATACGCCGGTCCGCTGCCTGAAAGCCCAGTAACGGTATCCAGCAAACTTTCTTCGACTACCACGACAATTCCGACACTTTGCAAAATTTCTTTTGCCCAATTTATTTGTTCGACCGAACAGGATTGACCTGCACTGATCGCCGATGCGCCCTGGCCAACTATTGCCGGCGTATTCGGCATTGCTCGTATAACTGAGATCGAATTACCACAAGCGCTTTCAAGAGAAGCGATAGTTACTCCGGCGGCAATTGACAACACTTGCTTAACACCAGAATTATTTAGTAGTGAGCAGACTGCAACAACGTCGTTTGGCTTGACAGCAATTATCGCTGACTCGCAGTTTTGCATCTGCTCAACAATTTGCACACCCGGAAAATCTATTTGTAGAACTTTTCTCCGCTCGGCACTTGCTTCAACGATTACTAATTCTGCTGGTTTAAGTTTTTTGCTGAGCAAACCTCTGGCTAACGCTGCCCCCATGTTGCCGCCACCGATTATCACCAAAGATGGACTACTCATAACAAGATCACATTGATCAGGCTAGTTAGACACACTCGAACCACCTAACGGCTTCCCCGACCGCCCGGTAGTTCGAGTGCTACCGCGTTGTGTGCGCATGGCCGCTGCCTTGGCAAAGCCAATCTCTAACAAATTCCAGAAAAGTTGCTCAACCACCGAGTACAGGGTGCCGATCGCACGATCCAGTTCTTTTTCGATAAGTGCCGTGAGCACAAGTTCGCCTCGAAGGAATATTGCATCCTCGATGCCGATTGAAAAATGCGCACCAACAAGTTTTTCATTTCGACGCAAAAGTGTCTCGTATAGAAGTTCTGCATTTTGTTCAGGTGCTGGCATTACATAAGTTTCGTAGCGCAACGTTCTCTGACCGAGCGTCAACCAAATCGTTGTAAAGTCTTTTTCTTCTCCACGCATTCTCACAAACCATCTGATTTCATCGCCTTCGGCGCGGTCAATTGATTCGATATTCGTATAATTAGCGCGAATCCGCCCTAGCCATTCGTCAATCTGTCTTTCGACACGAGCAATTGCTGCATCGTCGAATAAATCGCTCACAAGATTAAGAGCAGGCGACCAGTTGACGTGCCTCAAGAGCGTCATAGACACCGATGACGCTTGCGGCCGTAGATGCCCAAGAATAATTTCGTGCACGATGCGCTGCATGAGTACCCATAGACAGACTCAAAATTGAGTCGTCGAGCAAGCGCGCCGTGTAGCGAGCGAACGTTTCGATATCACGATTTTTAACCACATAACCTGTTCGCTCATGTTCGACAAGATTTAAAAGTCCACCGACTGCACTGGCTACAACCGGAATTCCACATGCTGCTGCTTCAAGAGCAACGAGACCAAAACTTTCACTTCGTGACGGCACCAGAACAACATCGGCAGCACGATAATAAGTACTCAACAAATGATGGGGTTGCGGTGCAACAAAATGCACGCGACCTGTTAATCCAAGTTCACTAATCAATCGTTGAACATGAGTGGTTTCACTTGTGCCGAACGCACCGCTTGCGCCGCCGACAACCATCAGTTCAGCATCAGTGCGCTTGAGTGCAGCAAGGGTTTGCACAGCAACATCTACACCCTTAAGTGGTTGAATGCGTCCAACAAATAAAAGCAATGACTTGTTGCCCCATCCGAGCGCGTGACGCGCACCTTTTCGATCACCTGGCGAGAAGAACGCAGTGTCAACACCTGGTGATGCAACAGTTACTGCTCCTGGTGATTTGCCATAAAGCGCGCGAAACTGACTTAGCTCTTCTGGACAACTTACGCAGATCGCATCAGCGCATCCAATAATTTCAAGTTCGGCACGCTCACGCACCACCGATTCAGTGTCACCACCAAGAGACTTAACTCTTGCCAAAGTGTGAAACGTTGTAACAAGCGGCAATCCAAGTTGATGCTTGAGACGATGACCGACCAAACCCGACAACCAATAGTTGGCATGCAATACATCTGTGCCACCGTTTTGCTCAATGTGTATCGCAACCAACTGTGTAAATTCATCTACGACGTCAAGTAATTCGTCTTTCGAAAGATCAAACTTTCCGGCCTTAATGTGAACAACTTTATGGTTTGGCTCAACATCAACGACTTCTGGCAAACCTTCACACCAAGCACGCGTATAAGTAGTGCACTGCAAACCAGTTTGGGCCATTGCCGAAACAAGTTCACGGACATAAACATTCATCCCGCCACCGTCGCCCACGCCCGGCTGAGCCAAAGGTGACGTGTGCATCGAAATAATTGCGACGCGCTTCATTGAACTATAAAACCTATCGTTTTAGTCAGGTTTTGCCTCTACCGAGCTACTGAGACTTACCAGCAAAGCCCGCGAAGTTGCCTTAATTTTTAGTCAGTTAATAAAGAATCAACGTTGACGCCACCATCTTTGTAGCGCTTGACAAGTTCAGTAGTTAGAGCATCAATTGATCCAAATAGTGTTTTGCGCTCAACCGAGCGAGACATTTCGAAACTTGAGAGTTGTTGAACGACACTTTCGAGTGACTGGTCATCGAGTGTACGTAATTCACCGAAACCAATCGCTTCACAAAGTTTTTCGAGTTCTACAACGAGTGGATCTTCGGCGGAAATATTTGTCTCGCGCGGCGGACGTAACGATCCGCCACCACGCTCTTGACCAAACACATTTGCAATGTCAGCGACACTTATCCCAGAAGCTGGCGTGCCATCTACGCGTCGACGCTGCTCATCACGAGCCAAATCACATCGACCTTGGGCCATTCGGCGAACAAATGAAATTACATCTTCTTGCATTTGAAGTGCCGCACGAGCAACCCTGATTTCAGCCGTTGATAAAGATTCAGCGTTCGAAATATCTGTCACAAACTTCCTCCAGAGACTGGTGGCAATACTGCCACTTCGTCAGAGTCACTAACGGCAGTGGTGCCATTGGCTTCTTCACCGTTCAGCCAGACTCGACAAGTGCTCAAAACTTTTGCAAAATCTCCGCCAAACTCAAGCACCGCAGTCTGCAACACCTCATCGATTGTGCATCCTGCAACATCTCGACTGGGAGTGCCAGCAGCCTGTCGCGCTGAGGCAAAAAGTAACAACCGTGCCATCCACTAAGCGTATCTAAGCCACTACCCTGCGTTGAGTGACTATGCAAGTTGAAACCAGTTCGATCACTCGACTGCTTGTTCTACGACACGGTCAATCCGAATGGAATGCCCTGGGTCGATGGCAAGGTCAGGCTGACATTGAACTAACTCAACAAGGTATTTCTGAAGCCAGTGAAGCCGCTGAAAAACTTGGAACATTTGATTTGATTGCAACAAGTTCATTGCAGCGCGCGCGTCGAACTGCAGAAATAATCGCCGCCGCACATGGTGTCGACGATTTAATTATTGATGATCGACTCAAAGAGTCTTATGTCGGGCCTTGGGAAGGTCTGACCTACGACGAAATTGAATCGGGATGGCCCGGCCACCTGAATGCACGAAAAATGCCTGAAGGTTTTGAACCCAATGAAAATGTGTTGAAGCGAATGACAGAAGTATTCATTGATCTTGCCGATAAATGTCGTGGCGGACAAGCACTAATTATTAGCCACAGCGGTGTTATTCGCACAATGCGCCGATCACTTCACGTTACTGATACGCGTCTTGAAAATCTGGGTGGATGCTGGTTTGATATTGACTCAAATAATCGGTTAAGTGCCGGACGAATTGTTGCAGTTATTCGTGAACTTAACTCAAGTGAATCACTTTAAAGTAGCGACCTGTGCTTAGTCGTTGGCTTGATGACTCATATTCAAATATTGTCAAAAAAAATATCACCGCTCTGACGGCGGCGCGCCTCACGACAAACGCTTGCTATAGATTCACCCCGCCATTTATCGCAATCATTGCCAAAGGCTTCAATGTTTCGCTTTCTGAAATTGGCGTGGCACTAACAGTCTCAGAACTATCGGGTTTGCTTTCGCCGTTTATCGGTCGATTTGTGGATCGTCTTTCACGCCGAACTGCAATGCTCGCAGGCCTGATCGGGATAGCAACTGGGGCTTTAGTCGCTGGAGTTTCACCAAACCTAATTGGGTTCACAATTGGTGTGACGACGATCAGTATCACTAAAAATTTCTTTGATCTCGGTATGTCCGGCTGGATCTCTGATCATGTCGCTTACGAAAAACGTGGACGAATCATCGGTCTTACAGAAATTTCTTGGGCGCTCGGGTTGTTGCTGGGTGTCTCAATTATGGGCATCATCACGGCATTGTTTTCGTGGCGTGTTGGATTCATGACAGGAGTTATCGGTGTTTTGATTTCAACTTCTTTTATTGCATCTCGAATCAAAACTGAACCTCATGAAATTTCTTCGCGTGCCGTTGATGACGGGTTGCGTTTAAGTGGTCGGGCATGGTTAGTCGTTGCAACAATGTTTGCCACGATGTGTGCAAGTCAATGCATCTTCATAACTTTTGGTGCATGGCTCGGAGACGAATTTAATTTCGGTGCACTTGGAATTGCTGCAGTTGGTTTTAGTTTTGGTCTGGTTGAACTTTACGCATCATTAACTAGCGCCAGTAAAACTGACAAATGGGGAAAAGAGCGAAGCATCGCAATTGGCTCGCTGATCATGGTACCCGGCGGCTTAATGCTGGCTGTTGTGTCGGACAATTTAATTGCCGGACTTATTGCATTGATGATTTATATCTTGGGTTTCGAATTTGCGGTTGTAAGTATGTTGCCACTGGCAACTCATCTCGTGCCAAAACGACCTGGAAGTGGCCTTGGATTAGTAATCGGCGCTGGCACTCTTGGTCGTGGCGTGATGAGTCTTGTAGCCACACGTGCCTACGAAACAAGTAACGGAATCGCACTGCCTGCATTGATTGGGGCTGTCTCGGCTGCGGTTGCAACGCTGTTGATGTTTATTTACCACCGACGTGGTGGGCTGGTTCATGCAGAGAATTAGCGGAAAATTAGCGGAAAATTAGCAGGGTCTAAATAATCGCCAATCGATAACCGCTCAGCCTTTGTATCGATTCGTAATCGGCAGACGACGATCTTTGCCAAATGCCTTAGTACTAACTCGCACGCCAGGAGGTCCTTGACGGCGTTTATATTCATTGATGTCAACCAAGCGTGAAATACGTTTTACAAGTTCGGCGTCATAACCAAGTGCAATTATTTCTTGCGCAGTCGCATCTTCTTCGATGTACAACCCAAGAATCAAATCTAAAATATCGTATGGCGGCAGGCTTTGGTCATCGCGTTGATCAGGTCGCAACTCAGCCGAAGGCGCTTTGTCGATGATCGTACGTGAAATGACTTCACGATTAGATTTTGTGTTGATGAACTCGCATAATTCATAAACTTTTGTCTTAAATAAATCTCTGATGACGGCATATCCACCAACCGAATCGCCATACAAAGTGAAGTATCCAACAGCTATCTCACTCTTGTTGCCAGTTGTCAATACCATCCAACCAAATTTATTTGAGAGTGCCATCAATGTTGTGCCTCGCACACGACTTTGCAAGTTTTCTTCAGTCAAATCGGCTTGACGGTTAGCGAAACTTGGCTTGAGCATTTCTAAATATGAAGTGAATGCAGGCTCAATCGAAATTGTTTGCATTTCAATACCTAAAGATGTTGCTAGGTCTTGCGCATCGGTACGCGAGCCAGGCGAAGAATAACGAGATGGCATTGAGACACCGTGCACATGGGTCGCCCCAAGAGCTTCGACGGCGATTGCTGCAACAAGTGCCGAGTCAACACCACCAGACAAACCGATAACTACATCGGTAAAACCATTTTTCAAAACATAATCACGCGTACCAACCACAAGCGCTGAATGCACTTGGGCGATCTCGCTTAACGGTTCATCTACTTCTCCTTGAGTTTGTATCGGTGCCGATCCAGATCGTGAAGTCGGTAAATCTAAGTCGCAAACGAGAAGCGCTTCTCTAAATTGATTTGCACTCGCTATAAGTGTGCCGTCGCCTGCCAAGATCATCGAGCCACCATCAAAAACAAGCTCGTCCTGTCCGCCGACTTGATTGACATAGGCGACAACACATTTGTTGTCGCGCGCTCGAGCACTAAGCATTTCGTGACGCACACTAAGTTTTCCGCCGTGAAACGGTGAGCCGTTGATATTTATATTTAGTACTGCACCCAGCGATGCTTGCGCTGCAACTGGTCCATCAGCATCCCAGATGTCTTCGCAGATTGTCACACCAACACAAACATTGTTAATCATAAATAATGGATTATCAACGCCGACTTTAAAATATCTCTGTTCATCAAACACGTTGTAGTTTGGCAATAGATGTTTGCGATACACGCCTAACACGGCACCGTTACGACAAACAGCCGCCGCATTAAAAATTTCTCCAGAGTTCTCATCGCGATCAACAAAACCAATTACGGCAACAGTGTCTCCAATTATTGTGACTATTTTTGCGAGAGCTGTCAGGTTGTCGGCGACAAATCCATCTTTCAAAACGAGATCTTCGGGTGGATAACCGGTCACCGACAACTCGGGAAACGCCACGAGATCACATTTAGCGACAACAGCCTGGTTGTAGTAGTCAAGAATTTTCGCCGAGTTATCGGACAACGCCCCAACTGTTGGGTTGATTTGGGCAAGCCCAACACGTAATTTCACGAAATCGGCCACAGTTTCAGGCTACCCAGCCAAAAACTTCACACGCCGTTTACATTCGGACGATGGTTCAGAGACTCTGATCAGCAAAACTATGAGGGTTCCGAATGTGTCGACGTGGCGCATTCCTTACGAAAGGAAACTTCATGGCATATCAAGCTGAGTACATCTGGATAGACGGCGTAAAGCCAACTCCAACTTTGCGATCGAAAACAAAGATTATCGAAAATGGTACGAAAGCATTACCGATTTGGGGATTCGACGGATCCTCGACAAGCCAAGCAACAGGTGAAGCATCGGATTGCATTCTCAATCCAGTTTTCAGTTGCAAGGATCCAATTCGTGGCGGAAAAAATATTCTTGTGATGTGCGAAGTATTAGTTGCTTCAACCGGAAAACCGCATCCAACAAACTCACGTGCCGCATGTGCTGCTGTTGCAAAAAAATATGCAGCTGAAAAAATGATTTACGGCATCGAGCAGGAATACACGATGATGCGACTCAACGGTCGACCATTTGGTTTTCCAGAACTTTCTGGCGAACCAGCACCGCAAGGTCCTTATTATTGTGGCGTCGGCGCAGGTCGAGTAATGGGTCGAGACATTGTCGAGATTCATACTGAGATGTGTCTTGAAGCAGGCCTTCATATTTCTGGAACCAACGCAGAAGTTATGCCTGGCCAATGGGAATTTCAAATTGGTCCAGTTGATGCGTTACTTGTTAGCGATGAGTTACATGTCGCACGTTGGTTGTTGCATCGCATCGCCGAAGATTACGACGTAGTTATTTCGTTGGATGCAAAGCCACAAAAAGGAGACTGGAACGGAGCTGGTTGTCATACCAACTTCTCGACAAAAGCAATGCGCACGAATTACAAAGCGATCGACGACGCATGCAAAGCACTTGGTACTCGTATCAATGAGCATGTGAGCAACTACGGTCACGACATCGAAAGCCGTCTAACTGGTAAACACGAAACAGCGCCATACAACAAATTCACTTACGGTGTTTCTAATCGCGGTGCATCAGTGCGAATTCCGTGGCAGGTTGCTCGCGACCAAAAGGGTTACGCCGAGGATCGTCGTCCAAATGCAAATATGGATCCGTACATTGTTACGCAACTAATTCTTGAAACAGTTTGCGGCAAACTAAAGACCGTAAAGACTGCCTCAAAGAAGTCGGCTAAAAAGAAAACCAAAAAGAAGTAACTATCTAGCCGTCGTTGCCCGAGTAAATCTCGTCGCAACGACGGCAGACTGTACCCATGCGTTTTAACAGAAACGAGTGCTGAGATGATTGAACAGCAACGTGACTACGTCTTGCGAACTGTTGAAGAACGCGGTATTCGCCTCGTGCGGCTTTGGTTTACTGATGTTCTAGGCAATTTGAAAAGTTTCGCGATTAGCCCTGCAGAAATGGAGAACGCGCTTAACGATGGAATGATTTTTGACGGTTCGGCAATTGACGGCTTCAGTCGTGTGCAGGAAAGTGATGTTCTCGCGCTTCCGGATGCCAACACGTTTGAAGTTTTGCCGTGGGTTGATCCAAAAGGAGCCGAGGCTCGAGTTTTCTGTGATGTTGCAAAATTAGATGGCACACCGTTTGATGGTGATCCACGCCAAGTTTTACGTCGCAACTTAAACGCTGCTCGTGAACTTGGTTACCAGTTCTATGTCGCGCCAGATATCGAATATTTTTATTTTGATCCACCGACAGTAGATTCGCGACCTATTCCACTTGATGAGGGTGGATTTTTTGATTTAACAAGCACAGATATCACAAGTTCGTTGCGCAAAGAAACTATTCGCACATTAGAAACGATGAGTATCCCGGTTGAGTACAGCTTTCATGAAGATGCACCAAGCCAGCACGAAATAGATTTACGACACACCGATGCGCTGACGATGGCAGACAGCGTGATGACTTTTCGATTAGTCGTAAAAGAAATCGCGGCTCTTCATAACGTGCATGCCACCTTCATGCCTAAGCCTCTTGAAGGCGTGCAGGGTTCGGGCATGCACTTGCACCTGAGTTTGTTTAAAGATGAGCAAAACGCCTTTCATGACGCTGATGATCCGTACAATCTTTCAGAGACGGCAAAACAATTTATGGCGGGGTTGTTGCGGCACGCTGCAGAGATTACTGCGATTACGAATCAAACTGTCAATAGTTACAAACGCTTGGTTCCTGGCTTCGAAGCACCAGTACATATTTCGTGGGCGCGAAATAATCGCAGTGGTTTAATTCGTGTGCCAATTCAAAAACGAAATAGTGAGCACGCGACACGAATTGAATACCGCTCGCCCGATCCAGCGTGTAACCCTTATCTTGCATTTTCGGTAATTCTTGCAGCGGGCTTACGCGGAATAAAAGAAGGCTACGAACTTCCTCAAGAGGCTGATGCCAATCTCTTTGAAATGGACGACGACATGCTTGCCAAATTGAGTATTGAGCAACTTCCTCAATCAATGTCTGACGCATTACGTGTGATGGAGCGATCAGAACTCGTAGCCGAGGCTCTTGGTGATCATATTTTCGAGTGGTTCTTACGAAATAAACGTGCAGAGTGGCGCGGCTATAAAACCCATATCAGCCAGTACGAAATAAATCGTTACTTGCGTTCGCTCTGACACGACAATGATTAGCGACACAACTCGATTACTCGCGGTATTTCCAGATCCAGCGCCGATTGATGTCGCTCGCACCCTAGATCTTTGTGGTTATTCATGGAAGGCAATTAAAAACAGTGACGCACTCAGTCAACTTGAGCCCACAACTGGCTGGGCTGGAGCCGTGGTCGATTGCAGCCAAGATCCTGAATCTGGCTGGGCATTGTGCCGTTCGCTTCGCAGATGTGACTTGCCAGTTAATCGAATAATCGTTCTGGTCAGCGGCGCGCAACTTGCCGATTTAGAAATGCGTGACGATCTATTTGATGACTTTTGCTTAGCGCCGGTTCATCCGCGAGAACTTGATTCGCGCTTGAGACATCTCTTCTACACAGAGTTGTCTGTTTCTCGAGAATCTTTAATTGAATACGGCGGACTTGTGCTCAATACCGAAACTTATCAAGCATCATTCGGTGGCGCATCGCTTGACCTCACATATATGGAGTACGAGTTGCTTAAATTTCTTGCCCAGAATCCTGGCAAAGTATTTAGTCGTGAAATTTTACTATCGCGTGTTTGGGGTTACGAATATTATGGTGGTGCGCGAACAGTAGATGTACATATTCGTCGATTGCGCGCAAAGTTGGGCGAAGAACATGCCAACTTGATCGAAACAGTTCGAAGCGTTGGATATCGCTTCGGCCAATCTAAATGGTCCTCATAACAGCGCATTTTGTTACTTCTAATGTGGTGCAATTAATTGTTTTAAAGGCGAGACTATAACTAGTGCCAACAACTAAGACTTCAACAGTGCAGGTTGACCTGAGTCTTACTGGCATGTCGTGCAATGCCTGTGCCGCAACAATCGCAAAAGGTTTAAACAAACTCGATGGCGTAGATGCAACAGTAAATTTTGCAACAGAATCTGCCAGAGTCAACTTCAACTCTGGGGCAACAACTTCGATGGCGTTAATTGACGCAGTTACTTCACTTGGCTATGGCGCCCGCCTTTTAGAGGACACAACACCAGAAATGCTCGACGCCGAAACTAATGAGCGAGTGGCAATGTTGTTGACCCGACTAACAGTTTCAGTTGTACTCGCAATACCAGTTGTGTTGTTGTCAATGATTGCAAATTTAGAGTTCAAGAATTGGCAGTGGTTAGCACTCGTACTCAGCGCCCCCGTCGTTACGTGGGGAGCGTGGCCATTTCACCGTGCCGCACTAATGAACGCACGACACCGAGCAACCACGATGGACACTTTGATTTCAATTGGAATCTTTGCTTCTACCGCATGGTCGGTTTGGGCAATTGTTTGGGGCGATGCAGTGTCAACGACATATCGCGGCTCGGCGCACACCATGAGCATGAACATTAAAAGTATGTCCGGCGACAGCACGCATATTTATTTAGAAGTTGCTGTAGCAGTAACTGTGTTTTTGCTCGCAGGAAGATACTTTGAAGCTCGAGCCAAACGTCATGCAGGAGATGCGTTGAGATCACTGCTTGCGCTCGGCGCTCGACATGCCACGATTATAAAAAATGGCGAAGAACTAACTATTGAAGCAGCACTTGTTCGTGTTGATGACATCATCGTCGTTCGCCCAGGCGAAATAATTCCTGCGGATGGCGTTGTAGAAGAAGGCACTTCAGCACTCGACGTTTCGATGCTTACTGGTGAAAGTGTGCCGCTCGAAGTAAAACCCGGAAGCATTGTTACTGGAACGACGGTTAATCTCACTGGTCGTTTAATTATGCGCGCATCTCGTGTTGGCGCCGAAACAACTTTTGCACAAATAACTCGGTTAGTGCGAGACGCACAAACAACGAAAGCACCCGTTCAGAGACTGGCCGACCGTGTCAGTGGAGTATTTGTGCCGACCGTAATCGGATTATCGATAACAACATTTATCGCATGGTATTTCTTGGGTACATCTACGACTAATGCATTTACCGCATCGGTCGCTGTGCTAATTATTGCTTGCCCATGCGCACTTGGCTTGGCAACACCCACTGCATTGATGGTCGGCAGTGGTCGCGCTGCACAAATGGGGATCGTAATTAAAGGTGTGGATGTTTTGCAAAGCACACGACGAGTTGACACAGTTGTATTCGACAAAACCGGAACGATCACAACTGGTGTAATGCAACTCGTCGATATCGTCTGCTCGCTTGGTTCAAATCGTGAAGAAGTGTTGTTATACGCGGGTGCTCTTGAACATGCCAGCGAGCATCCAGTGGCACGGGCAATCGCAAATGCTGCTCGCTCTGAACTCGGGCAGTTGCCAAATGTAAGTGATTTTGCTTCATCACCCGGAATGGGCACAACCGGAATTGTCAATGGACACAAAATCATGGTTGGGCGTGAGTCGTTATTTAGCAAAACTTTGGTAATTATCCCTGGAGATCTGCGTGATGCTCTTTCGCATGCGCGCAACGGCGGCAACACCGCCGTATTGGTTGTTATTGACGGATCAGTTAAAGCGGTTTGCGTAGTCGCTGATCAACCAAAACCAACTAGCGCAATTGCAATCGCCGAACTTCGCAAACTTGGTTTGCGTTCTGTTCTTTTAACTGGCGATAATCACGCAACTGCATTAGCGATCGCTCAACAAGTTGGCATCGAAGGCGACGAGCAACACGTGATCGCCGGAGTTCTTCCAGACGAAAAAGTTCGTGTAGTCGCTGACCTGCAACAGCGAGGATACGCAGTTGCAATGGTCGGCGACGGAGTTAACGATGCCGCTGCTCTCGCCCAGGCCGATGTCGGAATCGCAATGGGAACTGGCACCGATGTGGCAATGAACGCTAGTGATCTGACGATTGTTAGCGGTGATTTGCGATTGGTCGCTGATGCGATTTTGCTTTCGCGAGCAACATTGCGCACAATCACAGCAAACGTCTTTTGGGCTTTTGCATATAACACTGCGGCTATTCCACTTGCAGCACTCGGCTATATGAATCCGATGTGGGCTGGATTAGCAATGGCATTTTCGAGCATTTTTGTTGTCACGAATAGTTTGCGCTTGCGCTCGACAAAACTTACACAGCACACCGCGTTCGTACACGCAACTCGCTAATAGCTTTTGCTCGCCAAGCGCGCGCAGTTCGTTCGGCAACCCCATACCTCGATGCAATCATCGTTGCGCTGTCTCCACTCGCAACTGCGCGCAGAATTTCGATGTGCTTTGGATCAATACCCTGCTCTAACGCCACAGCAATAAGTTGATCCAAACTAATTTCTTGTTCAAGTTCTTGTTCTGGCGCGGCAACAAATTCGCAAAGCACATATGGATCCATCGGAATAACTTTGTAGCGCTTTGAACGATTGCCGTGCACGAATGCAAAATATTCGCTGTCACGAACCAGATTTGATGCAACTTTATTTGGGCGGCGATGCCAAGGGTATTTTCGGATCACTCCCCAAGCGCTGGGCAAAATATCGGCGATTGCGCTGTCGATTCCACCGTCAACAATTCGACCGCGGCGGCGGGCAATTGCCAAAAGTGGTGGCAAAATTCTTTGCAAAACAATTCGAGCCGCAAGTTCATCGCTGGTCGCCTGCTTAACCAATAACCACAAATATTGATCACCTTTCGAATCATCGCGGGCAGTATTGAAACCTGCTCGAACTAACACTTCATCTAGGTGTGTCACCTTTGCGCCTGGGAGAGACCATGAATTGACGATTTCAAGTTCTCGGTTTCGGTCGCTCATAAGTTGCCATTCTTTGATCAGGCGTGAAACTGGACTGGCCGGACGTTGTGCGAGGCCTGGGCTCCATACAAGTAACGGCTGATTTGTGGTTATTTTTTGCTGGGTTGTCGTGAGTTGTGTCATGCACAACATCGTGCGAATTAACACCACTGCGACTAGCCCGCGCAGTCTCACCGAAAGTCTCACTGCTAGAAATATTTTGTGATTAGGCCATAATTAGATCATGAGAATTACTTTGCCATCAGGCACGCAGTGCGAAATTGACAAAACTGTCCAGAATCCAACCATGGGTTTGGTCATTGCCCCAGATATTTTTGGTCTCCGAAAATTGTTTGACGATCTAGTTGCTCACTTGGCAACCGAATGGAATATGGCAGTCTGTGCTGTTGAACCATTTCCCGATCACATATTAGGAGCAGAAATTGAGCCTCGGTTTGTTGCTGCATCAACGCTCAGCGATGAAATGCACTTACGAGATTTGCATCAGGCAGCAGATGCACTCGGCATGCCAACTGTTGGTCTGATGGGTTTTTGTATGGGCGGAATGTATTGCTTCAATTCAGCACGCTCTGCAAGATTTAACAAAATTGTTTCGTTCTACGGAATGATTAAAGTTCCACAAGGTTGGCAAAGTTCAACACATGCAGAGCCACTTGATTATTTGCAAACCGGCAACGCTGACCGTGTCTTAGCAATTATCGGTGGAAAAGACCACTACACCCCACCGGCAGATGTTGCAGAATTAAAAAATGTTGGCGTGCGCACAGAAATTTATCCAGATGCTGAGCACGGTTTTGCTCACGATGCGTCGCGACCTGCACATCGCCATCAAGATTCAATAAGCGCTTTCGCTCATGCGCAAGACTGGCTAGTTAGCTAGTTAGCTAGCTCGCATTTCAAGTTTTTGGCGAATCAAGATTCGATAGCGACGATCATGTTGTTCGATCCAGCCAAGTCGAATGAAACTTGCAATTGCCTTGTTAACTCTTTCACGTGAAGCGCCGACCATTCCGGCAAGTTCTTCTTGAGTGATCGGCAAAACAAATTCGTCTTTACCGTCGGATAACTCAAGTAACCGCTTCGCAGTGCGGCCAGTCACATCTAAGAACACACTGTCAGAAAGAACTTCGTCCATAACTCGCAACCTTGAAGCGAGCAACTTAGTAACGCCCCAAAGCATCGACGGATTTGATTGCAAATGTTTGCGCACAATCAAATATGGAATCTGCAGTACAGATGATGGCTCGATCGCTCTAGCCATTGCACTTCGCTTGCCATTGTCAAGTAATGCAAGTTCGCCAAACAAGTCGCCGCGCTCCATTAAAGCAAGCATGCTCTCGCGACTATCTAACGGACGGTTGCCGATCGCAATTGCGATTCGTCCAGATAACACGATGTACATAAATTCTGGAGTGTCTCCCTCGTTAAACAGCACATCACCACGCTGTAGGTTTTTTGTTTCACCGCTCGCCGAAATTAGACCGAGTACATCGGCTGGTGTTTCTGCAAAGAATGCACTACCTGCAAGAAGTTCTTCGTGTGCCATAAGCCCTTGACGGTACTACCCTAAATGAGCGTGAACACCGTGCCAACTCAACGAGTTGGCGAAAAGATTTGGACGATCGTTGTCGCTGCTGGCTCAGGCACTCGGTTTGGTAGCCCAAAACAATTTGAACTAATTAATGAGCGTCGGGTCGTGGATTGGGCCGTAGAGACAGCCCGCGCCTCAAGCGACGGTGTGGTTGTGGTTTTACCAGCGGCACAAGCGCAACGTGAGGGAGGCGTAGTCGGCGGATCGACGCGAAGTGCCTCGGTTCGTTGCGGCTTGGCGGCGGTGCCATCGGATGCAACGATCATTTGCATTCACGACGCTGCTCGCCCGTTTGCTTCAGAATTCTTATTTCACGAAGTCGTAGATGCTGTTTGTGCGGGTGCTGATGGCGCAGTACCGGGGCTACCAGTAGTCGACACTATTAAATTTATTTCAAGTGACAATGTCGTGATTTCAACTCCGGATCGTTCACAAATCGTTGCCGTGCAAACACCACAAGCATTTCGCGCAAATGTTTTACGAGTTGCACATTCATCAAATCCAGAAAGCACCGACGACGCAACATTGGTCGAAACAAATGGTGGTCGTGTTTTGATTGTTCATGGTGACCCTCTGAATCGCAAGTTAACTACACCTGAAGATTTGAACTGGGCTCGCGCAATTACCCGCGGCGAAGTGTAAGGATTTAGTAATGACGATGCGAGTTCGAGTTGGGCAAGGCTTTGATATTCACCGCTTTGTTGACGAATCAGATACAAATCGAAAACTGATTTTGGGTGGCGTTCATTTTGTTAACGAACGAGGACTTGTTGGCCATAGCGACGCTGACGTCATTGCGCATAGCGTGGCCGAAGCAATTCTTGGAGCATGTGGACTCGGAAATATCGGCGAGCACTTTGCTGATACTGATCCAAAATGGAAAGATGTTGACTCACTGCAAATTATTGCCAATGTTTCAAAAATGGCTCGCGATAATAATTTCGAAATTGGCAATATTGACTGCAGTGTCGTCTGCGAACAACCAAAAATTTCGGTTCATCGAGACGAGATGCAAAAAAAGTTGAGCGCCGCCGCGGGTGCACCCGTAACTGTCAAAGGTCGTCGCGCCGAAGGTCTTGGGTCACTGGGTCGTCGCGAAGGAATCGCATGTTGGGCAGTGGCCGTGGTGACACAGAATGCTTAGTTTTTAATCATGGCTCAAGATCGAAATAGGCGACCAAACAATCGCAATAAAAGCACTGGCCGAAATCCAAATAGCCCGAAGCGAATAGATCTATCTAGGCGTCCTAATCGATCTGAACGAGGTGGCAGTCGACCTGTTCACAAAGAACATGGTCTTGGCGGTGAACAGATTGAAGGCCGTCAAGCCGTTAGAGAATTATTGCTCGGGGCACGACGTAAAGTTCGTGAAATCTGGATTGCAAACGACATCGAGAGCAGTCCAGTGATTGACGACATTTTAGAGATCGCGCGTGATCAACGAGTTCAAGTGATGAATGTTTCACGGCGCGAAATAGAACGCGAAGCTCGAAGCGAGGCGCCACAAGGAATCTTGGCAAAAGCCGCACCACTAGAAGAAACTTTATTGGCTGATCTTTTAATTGCTCCACGCGACAAACCACTTTTATTGGTGGCAATCGACGGAGTTACCGACCCAGGCAATCTCGGAGCAATTTTGCGATGTTGCGACGGCGCCGGAGTTAACGCCGTGGTTCTGCCACGTCACCGCGCCGTTCATATAACTCCAACTGTGGCGAAGTCTTCTGCTGGCGCAATCGAATATTTAAATATGTGTGTCGTCGGTGGACTTCCAAGCGCGTTATCTGAGATGAAAGCTGCGGGCGTCATGGTCGTTGGTTTGGATGATGCTGCAGAAAAAAGTATTTTCGAACTCGGATCAACAGCGAGTGATTCAATCTGTCTTGTGCTCGGTGCTGAAGGACCAGGTTTGTCAAGACTTGTGCGCGAGAGATGTGACTTACTTGTCAATATCCCAATGCTTGGATCGTTATCTTCTTTAAATGTTTCGGTTGCCGCAGCTTTGGCGACTTACGAAATCGTACGAATTCGCAGAAGTTCTAAATAAACGCAATCAGCCGATAAACGCCGTACTCCGAATAACTGCCGTACACTGACGGCGAATAAAAACTCGCCGGGGTAGCTCAGTGGCAGAGCAACCGCCTTGTAAGCGGTAGGTCGTGGGTTCAATCCCCACCCTCGGCTCAGCCAAATTTTGCTTAGACCAAGCATTGTCGCTATTGCTGTAAGCCAATAAGGTAAGTTAAATAGACATGAACCAAGATCCATCTCGCCCGCGCAGACGAACTTCTGAAAGTCAGCCTCCTCGGGGTGCATCAAATGTCAACTCGACTTTGTCGATCATCATCGCAGTACTCGCAGTTTTGCTTGGATTTTTTATCTTGCGCGATATTCGCAGCGACCAATCTGGTCAGACTTTGCCAGCAGAATCAAACAATACAGTCGCACTGACTGACCCAACACCGGTTGATGTTCCAGTAGCAACAACTCTCGTTTTAACATCTTTCAAAATTCAAGTCGCGAACGCTTCTGGCATGTCTGGCACCGCTGGGCAACTAACTACTGAGTTGCAAGGTCGTGGCTACATCGTTCAACCGGCGATGAACAAGAGTGAGATCACGCCAAAACAAACTATGACTGTTGTTTATTACCTGCTCGGTAGCGAAGCAGCCGCTGCCGCAGTAGCTAGCGAACTTGGTGGAGTTGGAATCGCCGCAATGCCTGAACCAATTCCGACAGAGACAGGCAAACTTGGTGAAGCCAGTGTGTTGATTCTTCTTGGTAGCGATATCGCTGGCAAACCACTTGGTGCAAGCGCAGCGGCAGTAGTGCCGGTCGCGCCAACAACTACAGCTGGTTAATTTAACTAGTTAAAAAACCTTTAAATTATTTAGCACCGCGCAAAAGTTGTAGCGCTGCTTGCTCAATGCATTGCAGCGGTTGTTGAATTGCATCCTCGCGACCAAATAGTTCAACAAGACTTACCGCATCAATTCGACCGCGTACATCTTCGTGAATATCTCCACAGATAGCCGAGATGCGGATTTTTCGTTCAGCGGCAAGTTCTGACATTGATCCAACTACTTTGCCCGCAAAACTTTCGGTATCCATAAAACCCTCGCCAGTAATAATCAAGTCGACATCTTCTAATAATTCATCAAGTAAAACTTCTTCAGCAACAAGATCAAAGCCTGGTACAAGTTTTGCACCGAGTGCGGCAAGACCTCCAGCCAATCCCCCAGCCGCTCCAGCGCCAGACAACTTAGAAACATCCACGCCATGAGTCTCTTGATACATCTGGACAAGACGCTCGAGACGCGTCGTCAAAAACATCACCTGCGCGGGTGATGCACCTTTTTGCGGACCAAAAACTTTTGCTGCGTCAGTAAACGGCGTCGTCACATCACACGCAACTACAAACTCAACACCCTTGAGCCTTGCTGGTGTTTGAATCGCACGCACCGCACCGAGCCCACCATCTGTCGTGGCTGATCCACCAAGACAAACGATGATTCGAGTTGCACCAAGATCTAACGCAGCATCAATAATTTCGCCGGTGCCCGTAGTCGAAGCAGCAACAGCATCATTTCTCTCACTACCTCCTGCAAGCAATAATCCAGAAGCACAAGCCATTTCAATAATTGCAGTGCCGCGATGCAAACGCCAAGATGCATTAACTGGATCACCCAATGGACCAGTGACAAGCGTCGTTCTATTTGCACCGCCGAGTACTTCGAGAGTTCCCTCTCCACCATCGGCAAGTGGACGTTCAATGCAATCATGACCGAGTTGCCAGCAAGCGTGACCAATCGCTGTTGCAACCTGTGCCGCAGTTGCTGTGCCCCGAAACTTGTCAACAGCCGCGAGCACTTTCATGCGTTCAGGTTAGATGACATTGCTGTCGCTAGTTAACTGTGATGCACGCCTAGCATCAATACCAATGCTTCTCAAAGGTCGACTGCAGTGGTCGCTACTTGCGATCACTATTACAAGTGGCATTTTGTCTCTTGTGTTTGCCCAACGCGGCGATGAGTCGTCGCCCCCAACAACCACCGCCGTTGCAGTTACAACTGTGCCACCAACGACAACAATTTATGTTGCGCCAGTGCGATACATAGTTCAAAGTGGTGACTCATTATTTGCCATTGCTTCAAAATATATGTTGGACATGAAAGCGTTAATGGAGATGAACGGGATCACAAACTCTGATCATGTCGAAGCAGGTCAAGAATTAATTTTTCCACCAGCGACAGGCTTTGTGCCAGTAGCACCATCTACGACGATGAAACCATAACTTAAATTATTTTTTACGTCGCTCTACAGTTATTTCAGCAATCTCTCGCATAATTCTTGCAATGTCAAAATCCTTGGGTGTATAAACAGCAACAACTCCTAACTCGGTTAGTTTCTCACGGTCATCTTCAGGGATGATTCCGCCCACGATGACTGGTGAACTAACGCCAGCTTTTTTAAGTTGCAACATCACTTCGGGCACAAGCGCGAGGTGCGATCCAGAAAGAATTGAAAGTCCGATCACGTCTGGATCTTCATCGCGTGCTGACGCTGCGATTTGCTCTGGGGTCAAACGAATACCGCTGTAAACAACTTCCATTCCAGAATCACGAGCGGCAACGGCGATTTGTTCTGCGCCACTTGAGTGGCCATCAAGTCCTGGCTTGGCAACCAACAATCGCGGTGGACCACCCTCGATTGTTTTCACGAAATCAGCAACATCATTTAATAGGTGTCCATGTCGACCAGACACTCCACCGACACCAGTTGGTGCACGGTATTCACCAAACACGTCGCGAAGAGTTTGCGACCATTCACCAGTTGTTCCACCGGCTTTGGCAAGTTCAATTGAAGCAGTCATTAAATTTGATCCGCCGCGCGCAGCATTTTGTAATGAGTTAATCGCAATGTCTACCGCACTTTGGTTGCGAGTCTTACGCCACTGCTGAAGTTCTTCAACCATTTGACTTTCGATTTTTGGATCAACCTTGAGAATATTGTCTAATCCGCCAAGTGGTGAAGGCGCCGTCTGGGTGAAAGCATTTACCCCGATGACTTTTTGATCGCCTTTTTCTATTCTGCTGGTACGACTTGACATCGAATTAACCAGTTTGCTCTTCAAAACATCGACCGCTTCAAATGCTCCGCCAATTGACAAAATCTCTCCAAGTTCGCTCCATGCTGCATCAACTAATTCTGAAGTTCGCGACTCAATAACGGTTGACCCATCAAAAATGTCTTCGTACTCAAGCAAATCAGTTTCGAATGCCAGCACTTGTTGCATTCTTAATGACCACTGTTGATCCCATGGACGCGGTAAACCCAAAGCTTCGTTCCATGCGGGTAACTGCACACTTCTAGCGCGAGCACCTTTTGAAAGTGTCACTGCCAACATTTCAAGCACGATACGTTGCACATTATTTTCTGGTTGTGCTTCGGTTAGTCCGAGAGAATTTACTTGAACGCCATATCTGAATCGCAATGCACGATCGTCGGTGATTTGGTAACGGTCGCGACCGATTCGTTCCCAGAGATCAACGAAGGCGCGCATCTTGCAAATTTCTTCGACAAATCGTATTCCGGCATTAACGAAGAACGAGACGGACGAAAACACTTGCGGAAACTGCGCGTCGCTGACTTGGCCACTTGACTTAACCGCATCCAAAATATCAATTGCATTTGCGAGCGCAAAAGCAATTTCTTGCACTGGTGTTGCGCCAACTTCTTGTAAATGATATGAACAAATATTTATCGGGTTCCACTTTGGTGCGTTAACTGCACACCATGCGATCATGTCAACAATTATTCGACGTGACTGCAAAGGTGGAAATATAAAAGTGCCACGTGATAAATATTCTTTGAGAATGTCGTTTTGTGTTGTGCCCCGCAAATCATTAGTTGCAACACCTTGTTCATTGGCGTTAGCAACATACAAGGCAAGCAACCACGCAGCAGTTGCATTTATCGTCATCGAAGTGTTCATCTCGCCTGGCGGAATTCCTGCGAGTAATGTCCGCATATCTCCGAGATGAGTTACAGGTACACCGACTTTGCCAACCTCACCTCGAGCAAGAATATGATCTGGGTCGTAACCCGTCTGTGTTGGCAAATCAAACGCGATAGATAATCCAGTTTGACCTTGCGCAAGATTCGTGCGATACAACTCGTTAGACGCCGCTGCGCTTGAATGCCCAGAATAGGTGCGCATCACCCATGGTTCGTCACGCTTCACTGATTTCGTTGGTTCACTCACTACTAGTTAAGGCTAGGCGCGCGACTATTGCGTTACGGCGACTGAGAGTTGGTGTAAATACTGCTCTCTTGGAATAGCCACTGCGCCAAGACTTTCTAAATGAGGGGTCAACCACTGCACATCTAATAAAGTCATTTCAGATTTTTTCATCATTTCAACGAGAGCCATCAATGCAACTTTTGAAGCATCGCGCAATAAATGAAACATCGATTCGCCAGCGAATAATTTGCCGAATCGAACGCCGTAAAGTCCGCCAGCGAGTAACCCATTTTCGTCAAATACTTCGATGCTGTGGGCATAACCAAGTTTGTGAAGTTGCACATATGCCTCAACGAATTCCTCGGTTATCCATCCGTGATCGCGAATCGGTGCCGCACAGCCTCGCATCACTTTTTCAAAACATGTGTCAACGCGAACTTCGAATTTCTTAGCACTTCTGCGCATCGACCGAGTAGTCAAAAGATTATCTAATGGAACTACTCCACGTTTTTGTGGAGACCACCAAACAAGATCCATTGCTTCTTGATCTTCAAATTCATCATTTGTCACCATCGGAAATATGCCATTTTGATACGCATAAATTAAAGTTTCGGGAGACAAGTCACCTCCCCTGCCGACAACATCATTTGCAGGCCATTTATGTGATGGAGGAAACTCCCATACTGACTCTTTGAGCTGAGTCGGCGTTGAATCCCAGTCCATCAATTATCGGCTCATCGACTAGTAGCTGTAAAAACCTTGCTTCGATTTTCTACCTAGTTTGCCTTGCTCAACAAGTTTTTTTAACATTGGTCGTGGTGCTAGGTCTGGAGATTTAAATTCTGTGTGCAGCGCCTTGAGAATCGCCACCGACGTATCTAGACCAACTAAATCGAGCAATGCAAATGGGCCCATCGGAAAGTTGCAACCACCCTTCATCGCGACATCGATATCTTCCATGCTCGCCGTGCCGGCTTCAAACATTGCAATTGCGTTATTCAAATATGGAAACAACAGCGCATTGACGATGAAACCTGCACGATCTACGACTTGAACTGCATCTTTTGCACACGCTTTAACAAAATCGTTAGCCAAGGCAATAGTTTCGTCACTTGCCGTTATCGGCCTAACAACTTCGACAAGGGGCATCAACACAGCAGGGTTGAAAAAGTGAATGCCGCAAACTTTGTCTGGACGATTAGTTGACTTTGCCATCTCGATAACTGGCAATGTGCTTGTATTCGTTGCCAAGACACACGACTGCTTGACAATTTTGTCGAGTTGAGAAAATAGTTCTTGCTTGGTTGCAAGATCTTCGACTGCCGATTCGATAACAAGATCACAGTTGGCTAGATCTTCAAGTTTGCTAGTCATACACACATGAGACATCGCAGAATCTTTTTGCTCTTGCGTAATTTTCGCTTTTGCAAGTTGCTTATTTAGACTCGCCTCAATCGTGGCTTTTGTCGCTTGGGCAGTTTGCTCAGACCTTGACCGAACAACTACATCAATGCCCGACTTGCTAATTACTTCGGCAATTCCTGAGCCCATAATTCCTGAGCCGATAACGCCAACTAACTTGATTTGTGACGATGATTCCATGCGTGCAACTTTACTTTCAATTGAATTCATTCACCAACCCGACAGTCAATAGTCATCTCGCAGACATCTCGAACAGATACCCTCCTTGAAGTGAATAATCAGCAAATCGAATCTCTAATTAATGACCCGCGGCGATTAGTGAAGCTTGAGGCGGTGCATAACTTTCGCGATTTGGGTGGCTATCCGACTAACAGCGGACAAATGACAAAATGGCGAACCCTCTACCGCGCTGATGGTCTATACCGACTAACGCCAAGTGATGCGCAAGCAGCAATTGACATTGGGGTGCGAACTGTGATCGACCTACGCACGCACAAAGAAGTTGAGACTCGAGGCACGTTTCCAGTTGAGAAGTTTCCGGTGAAGTTTCATCATTTGTCAATTATTGATGCCACTTGGAACGATGGCGATACCCCAGAAATTGAAGATGTTGTTGAATTTCTTGTATGGGCATACCGACATATGATCGCTAATGCTGCTCCAAAGTTTGCTGATGCTATTGAGATAATTGCTTCAACCGATGTTTTGCCGTTGGTGTTTCATTGCGCCGCCGGAAAAGATCGCACAGGAGTTTTGGCTGCATTAGTTTTATCAATTCTCGGAGTGCAAGAAGAAATAATTTCCGCTGACTATGGACTAACCGAATCTGCAATGAAGCGACTAATCAAGTGGGCCGAGGTGAGCCAACCAGACTTGGCAACTGCATACGCCAATATGCCTGCCCGATTTGCGGCAGCAGACCCTCGGGCAATGGCAATAATTCTTAATGACCTAAATACGAAGTATGGCTCAGTTCAAAACTTTGTCCGAGAAATCGGCGTGAGCGATGAAACTACAAACACTTTACGAAAGTCGCTACTAGTTAACTAGTTTTCGCTGATTGTTACTTTCGTAATCCGAAGTTCTTCCAAAGGCGGAACGCCATTGGCTGCTGGATCACTATTGCCTGCTTTGTCGAGTGCGACAACTGTTGTGTCAATACCGGTAGTTACTTGACCAAATAATGTGTAGTTCGGCGACAATGTCACGCCTTGTTCGCCGGTTATCACAAAAAACTGACTGCCGTTTGTATTTGGTCCAGAGTTGGCCATCGCTAGAGATCCAATTTTGTATTCTCCTGCTAGTGGCAACTCGTCGCCGAATGTATAACCCGGGCCACCAGAACCAGTTGCAGTTGGGTCACCACATTGCACCATGAACGTTGGAATCGCTCGGTGACAAACTGTCCCGTCAAAATATTTTGAACGTGCAAGATTCACAAAGTTATTTACTGCGCCAGGAGCCTTTGCTGCGTCAAGCTCAATAGTGAAGTCACCTTTTGATGTTGACACGACTGCTGTATAAGTTTTTGTTAAGTCAATGCACAACTTTGGCGCAATAGTAAATTCGCGAACTTGTGTGCCTGTTTCATCAGCAGGTGCGCACTCACCTTGGCCATAGACAAATGGTCCGCCAGCAACTGGAGCCACGGTTGACTCAGCCGATTCGACAGGCTCTGTTGAATCACTTGGTGTTGCTGTCTTGCTGTCGTTGTTGCTACTCCAATTGACTAACAAAACAACGGCAATAACTGCGCCAATCAGTACAGCAATTCGCGTTATTCGGCGACGCAAATTTTGACGCATGACCTGCTTATCAACTTGATCGAGGCGTGCACGGCGATTTTCTTTTTGACGGCTTCGTTTGTCTGTACCCATGAAGACAAAATGCTACAGGTCAGCAACACCTGCACCGCTAGCGTTGAACGCTGTGGCTCTGATTGTTCAAAAATACGGCGGTACTTCGGTTGCTGACCCCGAGAGAATGCGCAATGTCGCTCGTCATATTGCGGCATCAAAAGCAGAAGGTAATCAACTCGTAATCGTTGTTTCGGCAATGGGCAAAGCCACCGACAACCTGATGGAACTCGCACGGCAAGTCTCATCGGCACCGTCGGGTCGCGAAATGGACATGTTGCTGACTACTGGCGAACGCATCAGCATGTCACTTTTATGTATGGCATTACAAGATCTTTCTGTTGAGGCAATGAGCTTTACTGGTAGTCAAGTTGGCATTATCACTGACACCGTGCACACCCGAGCGAAAATTCTTGAAATTAAAGGTGACCGCGTAAGAGAAGCATTGCGTGAAGGAAAAGTTGCAGTCGTTGCAGGTTTTCAAGGCGTTAGCACCTCAAAAGAAATCACAACTCTTGGTCGTGGCGGAAGCGACACGACTGCCGTTGCGCTGGCTGCTGCTCTTAAAGCAGATGTTTGTGAAATTTATACTGACGTCACTGGAGTATTCACCGCTGACCCTCGAATCGTGTCACAGGCACGCAAACTAAAACATCTCGAGTTTGACGAAATGCTTGAGATGGCTGGGGCTGGCAGCAAAGTACTCGCGCTACGCAGTGTCGAATTTGCTCGTAATCACAATGTGCCAATTCATGTGCGCTCAAGTTTCACTTGGGAACAAGGGACTTGGATAACAAGCGAAGAACGTAAAGGAGAAAAAAATATGGAAGATCCAATTATCTCTGGTGTCGTGCATGACGCTGGCGACGCCAAAATTACTGTGCTGGGCGTGCCTGACCAACCTGGCGTTTCTGCCGCGTTGTTCGAACCACTGGCAAATGCCAATGTCAACGTTGACATGATCGTCCAAAACACCTCTACTGCGGGCACGACAGACATTTCATTTACGTTGCCGAAAACAGATGTGTCAATTGCCGAGCCAATCGTGCAACGCATCGCCAAACAAGTCGGTGCAATTGGTGTAACTCAAGACACGAACATTGCCAAGATTTCACTCGTTGGTGCAGGAATGAAATCGAGCCCGGGAATTGCCGCGAAGATGTTTCGAGTGCTTGCCGACAACAAAGTAAATATTGAAATGATTTCAACAAGCACAATTAGAATTTCTGTTGTTGTGGCTGCACCAATGCTAGAAAAAGCCGTTCGAGCATTGCACACGGCGTTTAACTTAGATAGTGGCGAGGAGTACTCAGCACCACTTCCTGAACGCAAGTAGGTTTCTTGACACACTATGCAAACTAAACGCGCTCATCATTTGCCTTGGCGGCGCGCCGGACATCTCGCCGATAATAATCTCAGTGCAGATGATGTGGTTCGCGAAACCGGATGGGTTTTCAATAACGAAACGGGTGACGATTTAACACTCAAAGAGTTTGTTGATACAGGTGATAAAGAAGTTCAGCGATATGTCAGGTTGCTTGAACTCCAAAATATTCAATTTGAGTCGTCAACGCTTCTTGAAATTGGTAGTGGCATCGGCAGAATGACTTCGGCATTTACGAATCGCTGTCAAAAAGTAATTGCGGCCGACGTTGACTCAGCGTTTCTCGAGAGATGTCGACAAACAGTTGCACAGTTTGGACGAATTGACCGCCTCAACACGCTGCACGTAGTTAATGGACGAACACTTGTGCTCGGTGACAACACGGTTGATGCAACTTTTTCATACATCACATTGCAACACTGTCAACCACAAGATGCAATCGAACTTGTAAATGAAGCAATCCGTGTCACGCGAAGCGGTGGCACAATCGTGCTCAACTTCCGCACTTGGGTTCTGAGTGATGTTGTGCTGGTGCCGCTGGGTGTTGCGATGCGGGCGCTTTGGAAAGTCTCAATAATCGGTCCGCGCTTGGCGCGTTGGCGATGGTCAACACGAATCGGCTGGCAAGCAAACCGCCTGAACCCAAATACTGTGCTGGCAAAAGTTGCCCCTGCGCTCTGCGAAATCAAAGTATTTCATTCTGTAAAGCGAAAACTCAAAGTTTCAACAAATAGCCAAAAGCCCATAAAAACTATTCCAACGAATCGAATTAATCCAAGCCACTGGTGGTTGGTCGCTCAAGTATCCTGAATGCGTGACAAAAAAAGTATCTTTAGGAATAGTCGGCGCAACTGGCATGGTCGGCAGTGTTATGCAGACATTGCTGATCGAACGAAATTTTCCGGCGTCAAAAGTTAGATTTTTCGCTTCAGCACGATCTGCTGGCAGCGTCATCGAATGGAATGGCCAGAAGATCACCGTTGAAGATGCTTCGACTGCCGACACAAGTGATTTAGATATCGCGATTTTTTCTGCTGGTGCGACTACTTCTCGGGCAATTGCCGAAGTTTACGCCAAGCGCGGCGCAATCGTTATCGACAATTCATCGGCGTGGCGAATGAACCCTGACGTGCCGTTAATTGTTTCAGAGGTAAACCCTGAAGATATCGCGTTGGCAAAACTCGGAATTATCGCTAACCCAAACTGCACGACAATGGCGGCAATGCCTGTGCTCAAGCCACTGCACGATGCAGCGGGTCTTACTCGAATGGTCGCAAGCACATACCAAGCAGTCAGTGGCATGGGTGTTTCGGGTGTCACAGAATTGCACGAACAAATAAAACTTGGTGCTGAACGCGCTGACGAACTTACATACAGTGGCGAAGCGATTTCGTTTCCACCTGCAGTTAAGTTTCCTCGAACAGTTTCGTTCAACGTCGTACCGTTCGCAGGCAGTCTTGTCGATGATGGAATGTTAGAAACAGATGAAGAGAAGAAACTGCGCAATGAAAGCCGAAAGATTTTGCATATACCAAATCTTCGAGTCTCGGGCACTTGCGTGCGGGTTCCAGTTTTTACTGGACACTCACTTTCGCTAAATCTCGAATTTGATCGTCCAATAACTCCGACTGAAGCAATAAAAATTTTGTCAAGCGCTGCAGGTGTCAGTGTGATTGATGTTCCAACACCGTTGAACGCCGCGGGCAAGAACGCAAGTTTCGTTGGAAGAATTCGACAAGATCATTCAATCGAAGGAAACAAAGGCCTCGTGCTGTTTGTCTCTAACGACAATCTTCGCAAAGGCGCTGCGCTAAATGCTTTGCAGATCGCCGAAGTAATCGTAAATAGTTAAGCCTCGACTGGCACACCCTCGTACCAAGACTCACCGGCAGCAATTGCGTTTGCAGCGCGACGCAGCCGAAGCGAATCAAGTGGTTTAATTAGCCAACCTTGTGCACCACTACGTCGTGCAAGATGCACATCAGCAACACGATCAAGCAACATTAAAACTGGAACGTGTGGCGCTCGCCCATCACTGTGATCTAACCGCAAATCCATCGTCACTGCCATCGCACCCATTGAGCCACTCTGCAAATCGAGAACTGCTAAATCTGGCGTGCGTTGCTTTATGGCTTGCGGCACATCACGGCCATCACTGCACACGACAAACGAAGTTTCAGGCGATCCGAGCGCTGAGTGAACTTCGTCAAGAACCCATTGAGCGTCGGTGGCAAGCAAAATGTGCACGCGCAAATGTTAGCGTAAGTCTCTCAACACACGCTTCGGAGAGTTAATTGCGTATAGCAACCAGTCAATTACGGACATACATCACAGTTGCAATGCTTGTTTTGATGACGGCAATGATGCTCGTTGCCGCACAAACTGCGCATGCGCAAGAACAGGCAATCGATCTAGCGCCAGTCGACATTGTTGAAGTGAATGGATTAATTGACGAAATTGTGGTCAACGATATTGAACAAGCAATTGACCGTGCCGAAAATTCGACGTCGCAAGCAATAATTTTGCAAGTCAACTCACATGGTGGTGTCGTTTCTGCGGCTCGGCTAACACAGTTGTTTGATCGAATAATCAATTCAAAATTGCCAATCGGTGTCTGGGTTGGACCTACGACCGCTCGTGCATACGGCAGTGCTGCTCAGTTGCTGGCAGTTGCAGACGTTTCGGCAATGGCCGATGGCACGCGCATCGGTAAAACCGGAAAGTTGTTAAACACAAGTGCCGGCAAAGTGAGTTTTGGTGATGCATCAGCAAAACTATTTGATTCAACATTAAATTCTCAAGAAGCAAAAAAACTTGGTGCACTAAAACTTACGACAGCCGATGACGGAGTGCCGGTGCTGCGCAATATGTTGCTAGCACTAGATGGACTGACGATAAAAGGCAAAACATTGGACACAGTTGTCGACGCCAAAGACGAAAACGGGCAACTGGTTCGCGACGCTGCGACGACGAGATTCTTCAAACTTGGTTTAGTAGAGCGCTTGTTGCACACATCAGCAAGTCCACCTGTGACTTACTTATTATTCATTATCGGTCTCGCACTATTGATATTCGAATTTTTCACGGCGGGTATCGGTATCGCCGGAGTTGTAGGTGCGGTTTGTGTTGTTCTCGGAAGTCACGGACTCGCGACGCTTCCGTTGCGTGGCGCGAGTCTTGTGTTGTTATTGATCGCAATGCTTGCGCTGGCGATAGATGTGCAAGTTGGAATACCGAGATTTTTTACCGGTTTAGGTCTTGCATTATTTACGATTGCCAGCCTGACGCTATTTCGACCTAGTGATGGTGGCGATGTTCGGCTTTCATGGCTCACTCTCGCTTCTGGAATCGCCGCGATTTCTCTGGCCTTTGTTGTCGGCATGCCATCGATGGTGCGCACTAGGTTCGCCACGCCAACAATCGGACGCGAGTGGATGATCGGAAGTATTGGTGTTGCAGTTGGTTCGATTGATCCACTTGGGGTCGTGCGAATTCATGATGCAACTTGGCGTGCAAGAACAAATCGCTCAACGCCAATTGATGACGGTCAAGAATTGCGCGTTGCCGCCATTGATGGTGTAACTCTCGAAGTTGAACCACTTGAAGGTGCTGCCCGTGACTATCGCGAAATGCGCAAGCCTAAATAAATTTTCAATAACTAGCTAGTTAGCAAGTCGTGCGCCACCGACTCGCAAATCACCAGAACGTTTGGTGATTCCGCGATTGTCAAGAGCTTCAAGTAGCGGCACAGCATGTTTGCGCGTGATACCGAGGTGCTCACGAAATTGCGAAACTGTGAAACCCTGTGGACTTTTGTTCAAAATATCAATCACGTTGAGTCGTGCTTTTTCTAGCGCCGAGATATGAAATGTAGTCCCGTCGACATCGACTAATAATCCGCGCTGCACAAGTTGACGCACGATGTTGCGATCAAGTGTCTTTGTATCCGGAGGTGTTACTCCAGCATGCGCAAATAATCCGACATAAGGATGATCGACTATTGAACCGGTGCCTTTGATCCGAGCCTTACCCATCTCGCTCACAACTTCGGGCAAAGTTGCAAGAACTGCTTGTTCAAAATTTTCAAGCCGTGAAATTTCGATGCCATCTGTTTGTTTAGCGAGACGAACGGCTAAATCTTTTCTCACCGCGTCGTGCAACACATCAGTGGTTAGCCAATTACCAACCACTGCAGGACGAACCTCACCTGTCAATAATTCGAAGTCGTCAACAGTTACCCAACCGCGCTCTGCAATTAAACGATCTGCAGATCGGTCGGGCTTTGCTCGTGAAACACGAAGCACTGGATGAATATCAAGTATTTCTCCACCACCAATAGTTTCTTGGCGACCAGATTCGCGAAGGATGTATCGGTCACCTGGCAAAAGAGCAAGCGGTGATGAGAGTGCGATCCGCACCGAACCTTGCTCGTCGGCGTTTAACTCTCGCGCGCCAATGAGTCGAATCTTGGCGGAGAATTCGCCTGAACCGATATAGACCGTGTAACTACCACGTCGAGTAACACGATGTTTGAGGCTCGGAACGATTTGTAATGACGCATCAAACATCGATGTTGGTTTCCATTGTTTTGCATTTACAAGTGCATCACCACGAGAAATTTCTTCGTGCGAGATGCCTACCAAATTCAAAGCACAACGATGACCATCATCAAGTCGTGTAACTGATTTTTCATGCTGCTGAATTTCACGAATCCGAACTTTTTGCTGTGTGCGCACAACGGTTAGTTCGTCGCCAACTTCTAATGATCCTTCAATCAATGTTCCGGTCACGACTGTGCCTGCACCTTTAGTCGTGAACGCCCTGTCAATCCAGAGTCGTGGCCGTTGTTTAATTATTAAATCAGTAGGTACAGACTCGTTTGTTATTAATCGATCTAATGCAATGCGTAAATTATCTAACCCTTGTTTGGTTGTGATTGAAGTTGAAATTATCTCAGCATTCGATAAAAACGAGTCACTCATGCGCTCAGCAATTTCGTTGCGGCGTATATTTTCTAGAACATCATCAATCAAATCAACTTTGGTCAATGCGACGAGACCCGATGTCACTCCAAGAAGTTTCAAAATCTGAAAATGTTCTTCGGTCTGTGGCATCCAGCCTTCTTTTGCGTCGACGACTAAAACACATGCGTCAATTGCCCCAACACCAGCCAACATATTGCGCAAAAAACGAATGTGCCCTGGAACATCAATAAAACTTGCTACAGCCCCAGACGGCAAAACTGTGTGTGCAAACCCAAGATCAATCGTCATTCCTCGACGCTTTTCTTCTTCCCACCTATCGGGGTCTGTGCCTGTTAGCGCTCGAACAAGTGACGATTTACCGTGATCAACATGACCAGCCGTGGCAATAACAGTCATTGCGGTCGCAGATTATTTCTGCAAACTCTTTAAAGCACTTACTAAAACTGCGTCATCCTGAGGTCGAACAGTGCGCAAATCAATAAATGTTTTTGAGTCTTTAACCCGAGCAATGATCGGCACATCGTGCTTGCGCAATTTCGCAAGATGATCGCCCGCGATGACGATTCCTGCTGATGCAATTGTTGCACCTGGTGCCGACCCAGCACCGGGTATTGAATCAAGCAAACAAACTTCGCCAACACCAGATGCACTAATTATTTTTTCAGCACGCAACTGCAATTCAGAAACAGGGATAGTCGCCATCTGCCAGAAAGTAATCTCAGTTGTTACGGTTCGATCTAAATATGCAAGTGCTAAAGATTGCATCGACAACATCGTCAACGAGCCCGGACGCAAAGCGCGAGCGAGCGGATGTTGCGCGCAAGCCTCTATGAGATCGGCTCGGCCAGCAATCACTCCACATTGTGGGCCACCGAAAAGTTTGTCGCCACTGAACATCACGAGTGCTGCGCCGTCTTTAAGTGTTTGTCGAGCAGCGGGTTCGTTGGCTAACCACGCAGGTGTACGACCCTCCAACCAAGGGCATGTGTTATCGATTAATCCTGAGCCAATATCAACAGCCACTGGCACCGACAAAGTTGCGAGTTCACTCGTCGGCGTGTCTTCAACGAAACCAGACACTCGATAATTAGATGGATGAACTTTTAACACAAGCGCAATATCATTGCCTCGTTTGTCAATCGCTTTTTGATAGTCGCGCAGACGCGTGCGGTTAGTCGTGCCGACGTCAACCAGTCGCGCACCAGATTGTTCGGTGACTTCTGGAATACGAAAATTGCCACCGATTTCAACACTTTCACCACGCGAAACTGCAACATCTCGAGAATTGGCCAGCGCGGCAACTACCAAAAGCACCGCCGCCGCATTGTTGTTGACAACTAGCGCAGCCTGCGCACCGCAAAGAAGGGCTAATAATTTTCCGACTGCGTCTTGGCGCGAACCGCGTTCACCAGTCAACATATTTAATTCAAGATTCGACGCTCGGTTTATTGTTTGCACAGCGACTGGCGCTCGACCGAGGTTCGTATGCAATAAAACACCAGTCGCGTTGACAACATCGCGCAACAAACTTTGCGCTAATTCGCTGGCGAGTTCGTCGGCAATTTTTTTTACGTCCGCAGTTGAACCATTTGCGATTGCGCGACGGGCAATATCAACAAGAACTGCATGAGGCAAGGAATGACGAATCGCTAGCTCTCGTGCGAGTGCATCCACAGACGGTGGGCGTCCCGCAGTGTCGACCGACACGCGATTCATTGCTTTGAACCTATCGGCGAACAATCTCTGAAATGACACAGCACGTCGCAGCAATGATGATTGGCTGCGTGGCTTTGCGTATTCTCAATGCTGTGACAAGTTTCGACGCCGAACCTGCGGGTGCTCCAAAAGACAAGAGTGCGCTTCGACCGGCAGCCACCGTGATGTTGATCCGCGATATTGAAGACGGCGAGTTTGAAGTTTTTATGTTGCAACGCACGCTGAACGCTGCATTTGCTGGAGGAATGTATGTGTTTCCTGGTGGAAGAGTTGACGAACTTGATGGCATCGATGAACTCGAGCAATTCTGTGATGGATTAGATGACACGCACGCAAGTGGTCTGTTGCAGATTCCAAAAGGTGGGCTCGCCTATTGGGTGGCGGCGATTCGTGAATGTTTTGAAGAGGCTGGTGTTTTGCTGGCGCGAAGCACCAGGACAAATCAATTAATTGCATTTGATGAGGATGAAATTATTAAGCGATTTGATCAGGCTCGATTAAAGGTTCACGACTCAGTGCTGAGCATTATCGATTTATGCCGACTTGAAGATCTGCGACTCGTTACCGACTCAATTCACTATGTGAGTCACTGGATAACACCAGTCGGTGAAGCACGCAGGTTTGATACGCGATTTTTTGTGGCACGCGCGCCCGCATCGCAAGAGCCGTTGCATGATTCACAAGAGACAATTGCGAGTTTGTGGGTGCAACCACAACATGCGCTTGACCAATTAGCGCGTGGAGAATTAGCGATGTTTCCACCAACTTCTGAAAATTTGAAATTTCTTGCCAAATATAAGACAAGTGCCGAAGTTTTGACAGCAGCAAAAAAAGTTTCAAACCCAGTGGCGATTTTGCCACGTCTACGCACAAACAGCGATGGCAAAGTAATTGGCGTACTAATGCCCGGCGACCCCGGATATTAAATTATCGCGAATCGTTATTTTTTTGGTTTTTCACCGAGGGCGAGAGCGACGCTTTCGAGCATGCGGGCCGAGCAGCCGGCCATCTCGTTGACAGGCACAGTCTGCGAAATAATTTTCTTTGCAATATCACGAAATACCTCGGCGGCAATTCCTGAACCGTTAATCGCCACAGGCTCGCCATTGTCTCCGCCGTGAGCAACAGCACTCTCAATTGGAACCTGACCGAGTAACTCAGAGCCGATTTCAGTGGCTAAATTTTGACCACCACCCTGGCCGAATAACTGATAACTAGTTCCGTGCTCACAAGTGAATGCGCTCATATTTTCGATCACACCAGCGATACGCAAGAAACTTCGTCGCGCCATGTCGGCTGCACGAATCGCAACTTTTTGCGCCGACACAGAAGGCGTCGTGACGATTATCAAATCAGTGCGTGGCAACATGCGGGCCAAACCCATTTGCACATCACCGGTGCCTGGTGGCATATCAATCAATAAATAATCCAAATCGCCCCAGTGAACATCTTTCAAAAATTGTTCAACTGCTTTGGTCAGCATCAGTCCACGCCACATCAAAGCAGTGCCCTCATCTTCGACAAGCATGCCTGTGCTGACAACTTTCAATACGCCTTTGCCAACAATTCGCTCATTCGGGATCATTTTTGGTTTGTCACTGCCACTAATAAGTTTGGCTTCAAGACGGTCAGACATATTTAACATTCGCGGAACCGAGAATCCCCAAATGTCTGCATCTAAAACACCGACTGTGAAGCCTTGGTTTGCAAGTGCAGCAGCGAGGTTTACAGTCACTGAACTTTTGCCAACACCGCCTTTGCCGCTAGCGATTGCCAAAATGCGAGTGTTCAACGGAATTTGAGTTGCGGGTGCATTTTCTTTTGCATTCCATCTGGCGCGAGTCATAACTGCAGTGCGCTCATCAGAATCCATTTCGCCCCACTCAATTTTTACTTTTGTTACGCCAGGGTGAGTCGTGACCCGTGATTCAACATCGTTTTTGATTTGCACACGTAACGGACAACCCTTGATTGTGAGTTTCACACCAATCGTGACGAGACCTTCATCAGAAACCGTGACGCCTGTTGCCATCCCCAGGTCAACAATGTTGTCGCCAAGCTCTGGGTCAATTACTGCACGCAACAGATTGGTCACCTCTGCAGGTGTTGGGGGCTGCACTCGGCGGCCAGTCATACTTATAAAACTACCTGACAACCCAATGGATGCTTCGTTGCCATTGGCATATGCTTGGCATAATCGTGCCTGTATTGCATTGCAAGCGGTAGTCTTTGATTACATTCGAATAACCCAAATGGAGACCGTCAAATGATCACTCTTACAGACAAAGCAGCAGTCAAAGTCAAGCAACTTCTCGAATCTGAGAATGCAACTGAACTTGCTTTGCGCGTTGCCGTGCGACCAGGCGGTTGCTCGGGCTATTCATATGAAATGTTTTTTGATGGAGAATTCGCCGCTGACGACCTTGTGCAAACATTTGGAGATGTAAAAGTTGTTGTCGATCCAGCCTCGTTGCAACTTCTTGAAGGTGCAAATCTTGACTACAACGACGGGTTACAAGATGCTGGTTTCAAAATCACGAACCCGAATGCTTCGCGCAGTTGTGGTTGTGGTCAAAGCTTCAGCTGATACCCACTGACGCAAGAGCGTCAAAAATTTCTAAAGAGTCAAACACAGAATCAAATCTCTCGATAATTTTGCCGTTTGCGTCAACAATAAATAGCACTGGCTCAAAAGTTAAGTCAAGTGCTTTAACTGCTGGGGCAATAACGGTTGCTGCTTCGTCTGCGTAAACCTCTGCATGAATAAAAACTGCACGATCACCAATTCGCGATCCAACTTCAATTAATCCGTCGAGCGCAGGAGCACAAGTGCCAGTCTCACAGTGAGCTGGCGTGCCGACAAGATATGCAACTGGCACGCCGAGTTTCAAAGCTTCGGTGAGAGTCATCGCATGAAACGGGCAAGGGTCTGGAATTCGCGTGCAAATTGGTTTTACTTCACGATTGTTGTCAAAAGTTGGCGTATCAAAACCTGGCAACGAATCGTTGGCACCAGGAACTGCAACTTGATCTGGCTCTAAAACACTAAACGCAGCACCTTCAATTGGTCCACCCGAAACGACAAGCGCATAGTTGCCAGTCATCAAAATATTTATGCGAAATGGATAATAAGGCAGAGAGCTTTCTGCGTCATGCGAATGCGTAGAACCGTCGCTGTGCAAATGCGCAGAAACAATACCGTGCAACGGCGCAGAAACATTTTCAATAATTACTTTGTCGGTCGAAAGATCGATAACTTTTGCTGAGAGCGTTTGCGGAAAGTTAAAACCGCTATTCGCATCAATTATCCCAGAAGAAAGTGCGAGAGAAATTGGCAAACGCAAATTTCCAGGAACCAAAACTTGTGGAAAGCGCTGCACCAGTTGCAAATCGTCTGGAAAATCGGACTGAGAGTCTTGATTTGATGTCAAACCCTTGCCACATGACGCCAAAATGCCAAACGAGATGCCAGCCCCAAGCACCGTGGCTGAACTAGATATAAACCCACGGCGACTTAGATTTTTCATGCGAGTTATCGTATTGGCATAAAGATCATCTACGATTTAACGCATGGCAAAACAAACCGCACCAATTGGGCCATACACACCTGTCGTTCGCGCTGGAGATTGGATCATCGTCTCTGGACAACTTGGACTCAAAGATGGCGCAATCGTGAGCGGTGGAGTTCGCGCGCAAACGACACAGGCAATCGAAAACTTAAAGGGTCAACTTAAATCTGTTGGCGCGACGATAAAAGATGTGAAAAAGACAATGTGTTTTTTGACAGACATGGATACTTTTGCGACTTTTAACGAGGCTTATGTCGAAGGTTTTGGAACATCACGCCCGGCGCGCAGCACAATTGGCGTCGCATCACTGCCGGCCAATGGTGCAGTTGAAATTGAGGCTTGGGCTTATAAGCCTGAGAAATAAAATGGCTGGCGCAATAATTCTCGTTCTTGCATTGTTGGCGTTTCCGATAATTGTTGGCTTGTCAACTGCGGGCATTGCCGCGTTGCTTGGTCACTTGTTGTATCGCGATGCCGATGAACGACACGCGAAGAGTGAACTTCGCGAGTTAAACATCTGACTACTGAACCCGCCAATCTTGTAATCGCTCATGCGTCGCTTGTTGCGACGATGGATAACAGTCGAAGAGAAATACGAGATGGTTGGGTTGCGATTACAAACGGTTTCGTTTCGGCGATCGGCGACGGTATGCCACCAGCAGCAAAACAAGTTGTAGATGCGAGCGATTGTCTTGTTACGCCAGGTCTTGTAAATACTCATCATCATCTTTATCAAAATTTGACGCGGGCGTTTCCGCCGATGACTAATGCGCCGCTGTTTGGTTGGCTGCAAACTTTGTATCCGTTGTGGCGTGCGCTTGACGAAGAGTCGGCGCATGTTTCGGCGTGGATTGGACTTGCCGAACTTGCACTTTCGGGTTGCACCACTTCGACTGATCATTTATATGTTCACCCTGCTGGAGCAGGCGATTTGCTTAGTGCAGAAATTTCTGCGGCACGCGATATCGGAATGCGTTTTCATCCAACTCGCGGGTCGATGTCGTTATCAATCAAAGATGGTGGCTTGCCGCCCGATGATGTAGTGCAAGACCACGATGTAATTCTGGACGAATCAAAACGTGCTGTTGAAAAACATCATGACCGCAGTCACGGGGCGATGGTTCGGGTTGCACTCGCGCCGTGCTCGCCGTTTTCGGTGACGAAACAATTGATGATCGACTCGGCAGAGTTGGCTGCGAAACTTGACGTGCGTTTACACACGCACTTTGCCGAGAATTCAGAAGATGACGCGTTTTCGCTGGCGACATTTGGTTGTCGTCCGATGGATTATTTAGAAGAAGTTGGTTGGTGCACTGACCGCACATGGCTAGCGCATTGCGTAATGCCGAACGCGCAAGAAATTAAACGTCTGGGTGCGGCGCGAATCGGGGTAGCACATTGTCCGAGTAGCAATTTGATTTTGTCTTCGGGTGTTGCGCCAATAATTGATTTAATTGCTGCTGGCGTGCACGTCGGTATCGGCGTTGACGGTTCGTCGTCGGCAGATAGCGCATCAATGTGGCTTGAAGCACGACAAGCAATGTTGCTCGCGAAATTGCGCAGTGGGGCTGGCGCTGGCACAGCGCGAATGGCTCTTGAATGTGCAACTCGCGGTGGCGCTGGTTGTCTTGGTCGGGTCGGTGAGATCGGAGAGTTATCGGTCGGAAGTGTTGGTGATGTTGCGGTTTGGTCTTTGACTGGCCCAGCGTTTTCGGGTGCGATTGCCGACCCGATTGAAGCGTGGTTGCGTTGCGGGCCTGTTGCAGCGCGCGACACGATTGTGCACGGCAAACATGTTGTGCGCAATCACCAAATCGTCAATACAAAACTTGAGACGATGCTTAAATCACACTCACGCCTCGCCCACCGCATGCAAAAACTCACCACGACCTAGACGGAAATCGCCAAAATAGGCAAGATTCTCTTTGTGATGAGTTCGCACAACCCGGTAAATCCCTACTTTTGGGACTATTCAAGATTTGGACTTAG
>ERZ889217.155-NODE-155-length-44525-cov-20.707083_pt1 | contig 44525 bp, 43 predicted proteins | sample MGYA00521098_ERZ889217 | MGnify/ENA primary metagenome ERZ889217 (study PRJEB32303, sample SAMEA104408613) | aquatic metagenome | biome: Brackish water; feature: Pelagic; material: water | place: Baltic Sea | collected 2014-06-10T22:04:00 | depth 2,362 m ... | reverse complement strand
TTACCTGGTCCACTGCGGCAGCCAGGCCAGGCTCTCCGCCCGGATCCAGGGGAGGCAGGGGCTGGTCCGGATCCCGACCTGGGCCCTCAGCCGGCTGGGCACTGGCCTGCGGGACCTCCTGCTGGACCTCCCCCTCCTGCTCTACCTCCTGCTCCTCCTGCTCCTGGTCTTCTGCCTCCTGGTCTTCCGCCTCCTGCTCTTCCGCCTCCTCTACCTGCTTCTCCTGGACCGGATCCTGCTCTGGATTGCTTTGGTGGGCATCGCTCTTGGCGGCAAAACCGGCTAGCCAGGCCCCCAGCCCGTCCAGACCCGAGCCAAAAAGATCAGCGCTGAGGGGCAGATCGAGACCCAGGTGCACTGAGCCCCGATGCGGACCAAAGGACCTGTCCCGGGAATCGCCTGGTCGCAGGCCCCCGCCCTGGCCTTCAGCCTCGCCGTCGACCTCTCCAGCGTCGTCATCGCCGTTGTCGGCTGCCAGGGCCAGCAAGAGGCGCTGCTGGTCCCGCCGCCGCTGCCGTTGCTGGCGGCTCTGCAGCTGGGAGGCCAGGCCCATCAGCTGTTCAACCGTGAGCAGGCAGTTGCAGCGCTGCACCAGGGCCTGGAGCCGTTCCTGCAGCTCCAGACGGCGGTTGGCACCGATGGCGCCAAAGCGCTCTGGGTAGGTCTGGGTGGCCAGATAGAAACAGGCCTGCTGCACGGCGTGCAACAGGCCCTTGCGGAGCACTTGTAGGTAAAGGGCCTGCTGGCGGTAGAGCTCGGGAGTCAGAGCCACAATCAGCTGACGCTGCAGCTCCAGTTGACGCTCGGCCTCCGCCAGGGGGCTGTTGTTGGGGTGCAAAGGGGCCGCTAGCTCAGGCGGAGATGGTCATGGCGGCGACTTCAGCAGCGAAATCGCTTTGCTCCACCTCAATGCCTTCACCCAGGGTGTAGCGGGTAAAGCGACGGATCTGAACGTTCTCGCCGATCTTGCCCGCCACCTGCTTGACCAGCTCCTCCACGGTGATGGCGCTGTCTTTGATGAAAGGTTGGTCGAGGAGGGCGAGCTCCTTAAGACGCTTGCCGATTCGTCCTTCGACGATCTTCACCTTCATGGCCTCAGGCTTGCTAGCCAGGTCATCACGGCCCATCTCGATGCCCTTTTCGCGCTCGGCCACATCCTTGGGGATGTCGGCGGTGCTCACGAATTCCACGTTGGGACAGGCAGCAATCTGCATGGCCACATTGCGCAGCAGGTCCTGAAAGAGATCGCCGCGGGCAACAAAATCGGTTTCGCAGTTGACCTCCACGAGGACACCAACGCGAGCACCTGTGTGGATGTAGCTGCCGATGGCCCCCTCGGCGGCGGTGCGACCCGATTTCTTCTCGGCCGTGGCAATGCCCTTCTGGCGCAGCCACTCGGTGGCCTTGGTGGTATCACCAGCAGATTCGGTGAGGGCTCTCTTGCAGTCCATCATGCCTGCGCCGGTCTTATCGCGCAGTTCCTTGACCAGCTTTGCTGAAATCTCAGCCATCGGAGGGCGGGGAGTAGGGGGTTAAGGGGTTAGGGAGTTGGAGGGAATGGAATCGGGGCCAGATATCAGGCTTCAGCCTTCCTCATCCTCATGGGCGCCGCGCTGGTCCTGGGCACCGTGGCGACCTTCATTGATGGCATCAGCCAGGCGTCCCAGCACCAGTTGCACCGAACGCACGGCGTCGTCGTTGCAGGGGATGGGCACGTCGCAGAGGTCGGGGTCACAGTTGGTGTCGAGCATCGACACCAGGGGAATATCGAGCTTGCGGGCCTCGAGCACGGCGTTGGTTTCGCGGCGCTGATCCACCAAAATCACCACATCGGGCAGGCGGCGCATGTTTTTGAGGCCACCGAGATACTTCTGCAGACGCTCGAGTTCGCGACGCAAAACAGCCGCTTCCTTCTTAGGCCGCAGGGCGATACCGCCGGAGGATTCCAACCGCTCCAAGTCCTTGAGCCGATCAATCCGGGCGCGCATCGTTGTCCAGTTGGTGAGCATGCCGCCCAACCAGCGCTGGTTCACAAACGAAGCACCGCAGCGAGTCGCCTCCAGGGCAATCACTTCGGACGCCTGTTTCTTGGTGCCAACAAATAGGAACCGCTTGCCACTACGGGCGGCACTGCGGGTCCACTTGTAGGCGTTATTCATGCAGACGGCCGTCTGCACGAGGTCGATGATATGGACCCCGTTGCGCGCGCAATAGATGTAGCGCGCCATCTTGGGATTCCAGCGGCGGGTTTGGTGCCCAAAGTGGGCACCCGCCTCCATCATTTCTGAGAGTGTGACAACAGCCATTGAAGTGGGGGGTTTCGGGTTCGCCTCCACCTGCCAGGGACCATGGGGTTGACCGACGGACCGAAAACCGGCCAGGGGGTCAGGGGCAAGGCCAGGGGCCTAGCCAGCGGCACAGACGGAACAGCCAGTGCCTGGTCACCCGAAACGGACAGGTGTGCGGTTTGTTAGGGACCCAGCCAACCTATCAAATGGGCCCTTGCTGCCAGGCCGGTTTGCCGCCAGGACCCCTGGCCAAGACTCAGGCCAGGCCGGCGGCCCGGGCCTCGGCATAGAGGGCCCGCACGCCGATGCGGTTGAGGGGCAGGCGCAGCAGCTCCAGGGCCAGGCCTGGTTTGCCCTGGCGGATCAACCAGGCCAGCAGGGGGCGCAGGCTGCGTTCATTCAGTAGGCCACCGAGGGTAAGCAGCTCCCAAAGCAGGCGGTGCAGCAAGGTGAACTGGATGATGAAGCGCACCCGGCGGGTGGGGTGCTTGCGGTAAAAAACGAGGCCCATCTTGGCCCGTTCCTGTTCCACCTCAATCAGGCGGGGAATCTGCGCCAGGCTCAGGGCCGGGTGCCAGTGGTACCCCACCGCCTCGGGGCAACGCACCAGCAGCACGCCCAGGCGCCTGAGGCGCTCACCCAATTCAAGATCTTCCCAGCCATAGAGGCGGAAGCGGGTATCAAACAGGCCGCTGCGCTCGAGCAGCTGGCGATCAATCGCCACGTTGCCCGTGGCGAAATAGGCCCAGGAGAGATCGCGCAGCTTGTGGGGCTCGCTGCTGGGATCTTCAAAATTGGCCGTGTTGATCACGGCGCCATAGGTGAAGCAAAGGCGATCGCCGCTGCGCTGCCATTGCTGCTGCAGGGCGGTGGCGTGGGCGCGCAGGAAGCCGGCCGTCACCACCAGATCGCTATCGATAAATACGATCACATCGCCCTGGGCGTGCTCAACGCCCCGGTTGCGGCCCTCAGCCGGCCCGCCGTGGTCCTGCTCGATCAGGCGCACGTGGGGGAAAGACGCCGCTTCGGCCCGTAACCAGGCCACCGTGTCATCGCTGGAGCCGTCATCAACCACTACCACCTCGTAGGCGCTGATCAACTCGCCGAGCTGCTGCTGCTCGAGGGCAAGCAGGCATTTGGCCAGGATCGGCCGGCGGTTGTAGGTGGGGATGACGACGCTGAGAAACATGGGTTCGTCGAAACAGCCAAGGGCCAGGACACCTAAAAAAAGGGGGACCCCGCAGGATCCCCTTAGCGCAGACCACCCCCGAGGGGGTTTCAGGCCTGCTCAGTCGGCAGCGCCGCCGTTGTTGGCCGTGCCGGTTACGCCATTGCCAGCGCCTTCGCCGCGGCCGTCGTTACGCAGCTTGCGCTTTTTGAACTTGCGGGCGTAGGCGCGGTTGCGTTCCTGCTTTTCCTTCTTGAGATTCCTGCGCTTCGACATCGGCGGGCCGGTTCGGTAGGGGAGATCCTTCACCATACTCAAACGGGACCGAAGCCCTAGCCGGTTGCCCGTCGCCCAAGGGGGGGCACGCAGGAGTCACACCGGCCCCAGAAGCCCGCAGGCCCCCTAGCTGGACCCCGCTTCAGTGGCCGCCAAGGTACCCGCTGTCACGGAGTCGGCGGACGCCGTGTCCACCACCCGGCCATCCTCCATGCGCAGCACCCGGTCAGCCAGATCCAGGATGCGGGGGTCGTGGGTCACCATCAGCACGCCGCAACCCTGCTCCTTGGCTAGGCCATGGAGCAGCACCACCACATCGCGGCCCGTGCGGCTGTCGAGGGCGGCGGTGGGTTCATCGGCCAGCAGCAGGCGCGGGTGGGTCGCCAGGGCCCGGGCAATCGCGACCCGCTGCTTTTGGCCACCGGAGAGGTCGTGGGGCAACTTGTGGAGTTGGTCGCCCAGGCCCACGGCCCGCAGCCATTCGCGCGCCTGGTCGCGCCGGGCCCGGGAACTGAGGCCAGGGAGCAGGTCGGCGCCCATCTGCACGTTCTGCTCGGCACTCAGGCAGCGCAGCAGGTTGTGGCCCTGGAAAATCATGCCGATCGAGCGGCGTAGCTGCTGGCGCTCAGCCCGGCTCGAGCCGGCCAATTCCTGGCCGAATACCTTCACCTGGCCCGCCTGCACCTGGCGCAGGGCCCCCACCAGGGTGAGCAGGGTGGTTTTGCCACAGCCAGAGGGGCCGGTGAGCAGCACCACCTCGCCGCTGGCAATGGAGAGATCCACCCCTTCCAGCACCTGGCGGCGCATCTTGCCCTCGCCATACCAATGGCTCAGGCCGGCAATCTCAATCGCCGGCGGGCCGGGGCGCCCGAACTGAATGGCAGCTTGATCAGGGCCTGACTGCATGGCTCAGAAGATCTCCGCCGGATCGGCATCACCCAGACGGCGCATGGCCAGGGCGGCTGAACCCATGCACATCACCAGGATCATGGTGAACACCACCAGGGCCCGGTCCGGATCCATCTGCACCGGCAATTTCGTGGCGCCCTTTATTACCCCATAGAGCACCACACCAGCTCCGTAGGCCGGCAGATAACCCAACACCGCCAATAGGAATCCCTCCCGGGCTACCACCCCGAGCAGGCTGGTGAGCTTGTAGCCCATCGCCATCAAGGTGGCGTACTCGGGCAGGTGATCACTCACATCGGAATAGAGAATTTGATACACGATCACACAACCAACCACAAAACCCATGCCGGCGCCCAGGGTAAAAATAAAGCCAATGGCGGTGCTGCTGCGCCAATAATCCTTCTCCATTTCAATGAAGCCATTGCGCGTGTACACAATCACGTCCTGGGGCAAATTGCGGCGCAGCCGTTTGGCTACAGCCTCCGGATCAGCACCTGGCCGCAGCCGAATCAGGCCCAGCTCAATGCTGCCCGGTGGCGTATTCGGCAGCAGGCTGAGGAAGGTTTCACTGCTGGTGAGCAGGTTGCCATCGGCGCCAAAGGAGGGCCCTACGGCGAACAGGCCTGCCACCCGCAGCCGCTTGCCTGACACTTCGCTTTCGACGGTGCGGCCCTGGCGGAACCAGCTGGCCACCGGGCCGAATTCATTGCGGGAGCGCTCATCAAATAGCACCCTGCCTTTCTGGGTGAGCAGGGAGGCCTTGGCCGTTAGGGCCGGATCATTGAAGAGGGGGTCACTGGGCTCAAAGCCCAAGGTCAGGATCGAGCGGGTGCCACGCGTTTCCGGGTTGCGCCAAAGCAGCAGGTTCCAATGCACGGGCGAGATGCCCTGCACCTGGGGATCGGCCAGGGCCTGCACCAACCGGCGGCGCGGGAAGCCGGCCATGCTGATCGAACTTTTGGTGCGCGGACTCATCAACACCAAATCGGTGTTGAACATCTTGTGCACCGTGACGCTGGCATCAAACAGGGCATCGCGGAAGCCCAGCTGCATGAACATCAAGATGCCGGCAAAGCTGATGCCCGCCAGGGCCACGGCCAGCCGTACCGGCTGGCGGGTCAGCAACAACCAGGCCAGGGGAATGCGGCGGCCCGACCAGATCGCCAGCAGCGGATTCACGGCGTGAAGCGGGCGATGATTTTCAGACCAGCCAGCTGGCGCACCCGCTGGATCTCGGCGGGGCTGAGGGCCAGGCGCACCTCCACGATCCGGGCATCGGCATCGCCGGTGGGATCGGTGGAGAGCAACTGGCGCTGGCGCACCTGGGGACTGATGCGCAGCACCTTGGCCTCCATGCTGCCCGAGAAGCCGCCGTTCTCACTGGTGAGAGTGACGGTCTGACCCAGGCGCACCCGGCCGATGTCGCTCTCGTAGACCTCGGCCACCGCTTCCATCTGATCGTTGGCGCCAATCTCGAGGATGCCGGCATCGCCTGGGCGCTCACCCGGATGGGTGTTGATGCGCAGCACCAGCCCATCCATCGGCGAGCGCAACTGGCTCTTGACCAGGTCGGTGCGCACCTTGCGCAGCTCGGCCTTGGCCTCCTGGAGATCACCGCGCAGGTCGACCACCTTGATCTCCCTCTCTTCGAGGGCGCCAATCGCAAAGACGCCGCGGTTGGTGAGCTGGCGGTAGCGGCTGGTTTCACGATCGAGCAGGTTAAGCTGCTGCTGCAGGCTTGAAATTCGCGTCAGCAGCAGGTTCTCCTGGGCCTGCAGGGTCGCCCGGTTGTCAAAACTGGCCAGCACCTGGCCCGCCCTGACCCGCTGGCCCTCTTGCACGTACAGGGCGGTGAGGCGCGGTGAGGCGCCGAAATCGGTAACCGGGGCCGCCAGCTTGCGGACATTGCCAGCGGGCTCCAGGCGCCCGAGGGCGGAGACGGCTTCGAGGGCTGGCGCCGCCGCCGGCCGGGGGGCGGTGCCCGAGGCGGTGGTTGCCGTGCCCGAGGCGGTGGACCGGGGTTGGGGCCGCCGTTGCAGCAGCCCAAAGCCCACGGCCACCACCACCGCGGCGGCCACGGCGATCTGCACGGACCTGCGGCTCAAGAAGGGACGCTTCAGCCCATCAGGGGATCGTCGAAGAGCAGCTCCTCGATGTAGCGGTCCGCCCACTGGGGATTGAAGGCCTTCTCCAGCACCCGACGGGTCTTGTCGTTGCGTTTCTGCTGCCTGCAATAGGAAAGCTGTCCCGCGTGCCTTGCCAGGGTAAGGGGATGGTTGCTGGCCTGGGGCTTGGCGCTGTGGCAGGCCTGGCCCAGCACGGTCAAAAAGCGGTCCACCTCTTCAATAAATTGGCTTTCCTCGGCCCCACCGACCGGACGCACGAAGCGCACGAAAGGCGAAAAAATCGAGCCCCAATCGGGCAGCTCGCGTTCCTGGCTGTAGGTGAAGGGGGGCAGGGCCGCCAGGGGGCCGGCGATGCTCACAGGCAAGGCCCCGCCTACTGGCGAGAGATCGGCGATGGCGGCCGACACCACGCCCCGGCCAGCGACGATGTCGGCGCCGAAGACGGGCAGATCGAAACGGGGATCGGGGAAGAAGACGCAGTGGAGGATCTGCAGCCCTGCCCCCAGGCGGGCGGTTTCCAGGTGGAGCTTGCGCAGCCCCCGGCAACGGCGCAGTTCATTGCGGATGAACAGGGCCTCGCCATCGAGGCTGCCGCTGATCGCTTCGAGCTCGGGGTCGATCTCCAGGGGCTCCAGCTCCGGCAAGCCCGACCAACAGGCGCGAATGCGGCCTGCCAGGGCATCCATCAGGGGGTGGACCCCCAGGACTGGACCTGGGGTGGGGCCTGGGGCTGCGGTCGTCAACGCTGGATCTGTTGCACGGCGGTTCTGATCCTGACAACAGGATCGCCATCCAGCCAGCAGAATGCAGGTCCTGACACGCGGCGTCACGCATTTGGTGGTTTCGCAAGTGGTCTCGTACGGGGGGGTGCCCGTGGGTTCGACCTCGGCTACGGATTTGGTTTCAAGCCGCACCAGCCTGGGGGAGCCCCAGCAGCGGCGCCTGGGCCAGGGGGCCGCGGTGGTGAGCCTGGACCTCCCCCAGGCCCCCGTGACCTGCCTGGACTTCTGGTGCCGCGCCGGCAGCGCCGCCGAAACGCCGGCCGAATCGGGCCTGGCCCATTTCCTCGAGCACATGGTCTTCAAGGGCAGTGACCGCCTTGGGGCCGGCGAATTTGACCTGCGGGTCGAGGCCCTAGGCGGTAGCAGCAACGCCGCCACGGGCTTCGATGACGTGCACTATCACGTGCTCGTGCCCCCCAGCGCCGCGGCCGAGGCGATCGACCTGCTGCTCGACTTGGTGCTGGCGCCCCGGCTCGATGGCCAGGATTTCGCCATGGAGCGCCAGGTGGTGCTCGAAGAGTTGGCCCAGAGCGAGGACCAACCCGAAGAGGTGGCCTTCCAGCAGTTACTGAGCCGGGCCTGCCCGGGCCACGCCTATGGCCAGCCGATCCTGGGCCGCCGCCAGGCCCTCGAAGGCCACCAGGCCGGGGCCATGGCCGCCTTCCACCAGCGCCTCTACCGGGCCGACAACTGCTGCCTGGCCGTGGCCGGCCCCCTGGGGGACGGAGCCATCTTGGACCACCTCGAGAACTCCGCCCTGGCCAGCTTGGCCAGTTCTGACCAGCCCCTATCGACCGATGCTGCTCCCTCCTCGCCTCGGGGCCGAAGCCAGGCTGGGGTCCGCAGCGGGGCGCCCCCCCTGCAGCTGCACCCAGGCTCCGACACGGTGGCGCTACCGCGGCTCGAGGCCGCCCGGCTGCTGATGGCCTGGCAAGTGCCCGCCTCCGGCGACCTGGAGGCCGTGATCGGCTGCGACCTGCTCACCACCCTGCTGGCCGAAGGCCGGCGCAGCCGCCTGGTGGCCCGCCTGCGCGAGCAGCTGCGGTTGGTGGAAAGCATCGACCTCGACCTCAATGGCCTCGAAGCCGGCAGCTTGGTGTTGCTGGAGGCGGTGTGCGAGAGCGAGCACTTGCCAGCCGTGGAAGCGGAAATCAAAAGGGTGCTCCAGGAGCTGATCGCAGCCCCGCCGCCCCTGGCGGAAGTAGAGCGGGCCCAGCGCCTGGTGGGCAACGGCTACCGCTTCGGCTTGGAGGCCGCTGGCTCGGTCGCTGGCCTGCTGGGCAACAACCACCTCTGGGGCCGGCACCAACCAATCCAGGCTCCGCTCGATGCCCTGGCCCATTGGGATCCCCAGCGGCTCTGGCGCGAACTGACCCCCCTGCTCGATCCCGAGCGGGCCTTCTGCCTGCGGGCCCTACCAGCATGAGCCCCGTGACCTCCAAGCCCGGCGCCAGCCACCCAGCCGCCATGGACAGCGCCGCGATCAGCAGGGTCGGGCCTGCCTCTAGCCCGGGGTCCCTCGGGGGTCCCCGGGCTAGGTCCGTGCTGCCCGGGGGCTGCCCCCTGTGGGTGGTGCAGCGACCCGGCCCCGAGATTGTGTCCGCCAAGCTCTGGATCCGGGGCGGCAGCAGCTCCGACCCCGGGGGCCAGCGGGGCAGCCAGCAGCTGCTGGCCGGCCTGCTCAGCCGCGGCTGCGGCGACTACAGCGGCGAGGCCCTGGCCGACCAGGTCGAAGGCCTGGGCGCAGGCCTGCGCTGCGAAGCCTCCGAAGACGGCCTACTCATCAGCCTCAAGTGCGCCGCGGCCGACGCCAACCAGCTCCTGCCCCTGCTCCTGACCCTGGTGCAAAAGCCCTGGCTGCTCAACGACCAGATCGACCTGGAGCGCCAGCTCAACCTGCAGGCCCTCCAGCGTCACCGCGAAGATCCCTTTCAGCTCGCCCATGACCGCCTGCGCCAGCAGCTCTATGGCGACGGTCCCTATGGCCACGATCCCCTCGGCGTCGAGGCCGAGCTGGCGGCGATCGGCCGGGACAGCCTCAGCCAGCAGGCAACCCGCCTGGGGCGCCAGGGGGCCGTGCTGGTGCTGGCCGGCCAGCCCCCCGCCAACCTGGAGGAGCTGCTCACCCGCGAAAGCGGTCCCGGGGGCTGGCCCACCCAGGCCCCCCTGGCCAACCCCACCTGGGCGCCCACCCACCAGCAAGGCCGCCCCTGCCAACGCCTGGCCAGCAATGAGGAGGACACCGAACAACTGGTGTTGATGCTCGGGGCCGCCACCGTGCCCCTGGGCCATCGCCAGGGGTTGGCCCTGCGGCTGCTGCACTGCCACCTGGGCGTCGGCATGTCGAGTCGCCTGTTTGTGACCATGCGTGAGGAGCACGGTCTCGCCTACGACGTGGGCGTGCACCACCCGGCCCGCCTGGGGGCTGCTCCCTTTGTGTTCCACCTCTCCAGTTCGGCGGAGCGGGCCTTTGAGGCCACCAACGAGCTTCTCAACGAATGGCAACGGTTGCTGGCGCAGCCCCTCACCGGCGACGAGCTGGCCCTAGCCCGCGCCAAATTCCGGGGCCAGGAAGCCATGGGCCGTCAAACCTGCAGCCAGGTGGCCGATCGGCTCGCCCTGGTGCTGGGCCACGGGCTTCCAGCCGATTTCACCGACCGCTGCCTGGGCGAGCTCGATCGGCTCGAGCCCGCCGATCTGCTGGCCGCTGCCCAGGAGCTGCTGGCCAACCCCAGCCTGAGTCTTTGCGGCCCAGCCCTGGCCCTGGCCGAAGCGGAAAAGGCCTGGCAGCAGCACTCCCTCTCGGCCTAGGCCGGGGATCGGCCGGGGGTCGGCCGGGGATCGGCCGGGGGCTGCTGAGGGACAAGCCCCTGGGGGCTTCAGGGCCAGGGTTCAGTCGCCAGGCCCCCCAACCTGGCGACGCAACAGGGCCCCATCGATCAGGAAGGTGCCACGGCGAAAGCGCACGACGACCGTGCCCAGGGGGCGGAGCGCCACCACCTCACCCACCTCGGCGAGATCGACCAGGTCGGCGGGGCGCAGCATCGGCATCGGATCGGCCGTTTTCAGGTAGCTGGGTCGTTGCAGCAGCTGCACCGCGCAACCCGGCGTGAGCCCAGGGGGACTGGCCTCAGGGCTCGCGCTAGACCCCGGGGACGTTGGCCGGACAGCCCCCTGGCTGGCCCCCACCTCTGCACCCGACTCGGGACTTGGCATCAAGGCGACTTCTCAAGGGCCCCACTCTCCTGCAGGATGGGACTCTGACTTGCTCCTCCCTTGCGCGCACTTGCCAACTGGAGTGGTGCCATTGCCGGACTGCTCCTGATCGTGATCGGGGGCCTGATCCAGGCGGCCCTGGCCTTCCCCTCCCCCAACGGCCAGCCCTACGTCACCCTGCCGATCAGCCTGCAGGTGCCGGCCCTGTTGCTCACCGCCCTGGTCTGCGGTCCCCGCTCGGCCATGCTGGCTGGGGTTGCCTATATCAGCCTGGGCCTCTTCCAGTTGCCCGTTTTCCATGCCGGCGGCGGCATGGCCTATCTGATGGATCCTGGCTTTGGCTACGTGGCTGGCTTCCTACCGGCGGCCTGGGTGACCGGTCGCCTGGCACGCCAGCAGGGCATGGACAACTGCGTCAGCCTGGCGGGAGCCGCCTGCATGGGGTTGGCCGTGCTGCAGGCCTGCGGCATCACCAACCTCCTACTCGGCGGCCTAGTGCAACGCTGGGGAGGCGGCTTGCCCGGTCTGTTGATCAACTACAGCCTCGGTCCGATCGTGCCCCAACTGATGCTGTGCTGCGCGATTGCCGTGCTGGCCCTGCCCCTGCGGCGGCTGCTCCTGGTCGAATCCTGATGGCACGGGCCAAGCGGGATCTGAGCCGCCAGGGAGCCTGGCTGGTCGCCCTCGTGGTCGTGGCCATCGACCAGCTCAGCAAGGCCTGGGCCCTGAGCCACCTCGGTGGAGCGGGCCCTGTTCCCTTTCTCCCCGGCCTGCTCAACCTGCAGCTGGTGTTCAACAGCGGTGCCGCCTTCAGCCTGCTGATGAACTCCACCTGGCTGCTGGCCGTGGTCAGCCTGCTGGTGACCATGGCCCTGCTGGTGTGGATCCAACGCAGCGCTCCCCTGCGGCTAGGGCAATGGTTGGGGGCTGGGCTGCTCCTCGGCGGCGCCATCGGCAATGGTCTCGATCGCTGGCGCCTGGGCACGGTTGTTGATTTTGTGGCCTTCGTGCCGATCCACTTCCCGATCTTCAATGGGGCCGATGTGGCCATCAACCTGGCGGTGATCTGTATCGCCTTCGACCTGCTGCGGCGCCATGGTCCCTCCCCCCATTGAACGGCTGCGCCAGCGGCTCGCCGCGGCCCAGCCCCAGGTCCGTGAATGGCTGGAACTCTTCATTCCAGGCCAGCCCAGCCAGCGCCTTCCCCTCTATCGCGGCACCTACCGCATCGGCCGCGACCACCACCAGGAGATCAGCCTGGTCCATCCGGCCGTCAGCAAGCACCACGCTCTGCTGGAGCAACGGGGACGCCATTGGCTGCTGCAGGACAGCGGTTCCACCAATGGCCTCTGGTGGCGCGGCCGCCGGGTGCAGGAGTTGCTCCTGGCCGATGGCGATGTGGTGCGCTTCGGACCGAGTCAGGAACCGGGCCTACCGGAACTGAGCTTCCATCGCCAACCGGCGCCCCGGCTGGGCCTGGTGGCCCGGGGGCTGAGCCTGGCCCTGGCAGCCATCGCCGCCGGCGGCCTAGGCCTGATGGCCCTCTCCCTCGGCCAGGTGCCGTTGCGCAACCGGCTGGCCTCGGTGCGCGGCCCCCTCGCCCTCTACGACGGCGCCAACCGGCCCCTGAGCTCGGCCGACTCGAGCTTGCACCACGAAAACCCGGGCCTGCGTGATTACCCCGCCGTGCTGATCGACGCCCTGCTGGCAAGCGAAGACAGTCGCTTTTGGTGGCACCCAGGCATCGATCCGATCGGCACGGGCCGGGCCCTGGTGGCCAACCTGGTGGGCGGCCGGGTGCTCGAGGGCGGCAGCACCCTCACCCAGCAGCTGGCCCGCAGCCTCTATCCCGAAATCGTGGGCCAGGGCCAGACCCTGGAGCGCAAGTGGCGGGAATTGCTCGTAGCGATGCAATTGGAGCAGCGCTTCAGCAAGCGCGACCTGCTGCTCATTTACCTCAACCGGGTGTACCTGGGGGTGGGCTGGGGATTTGAGGATGCCTCCCGGCTGTATTTCAACAAGCCCGCCGCCCGCCTCGACCTCGACGAAGCGGCCTTGTTGGTGGGCCTGCTGCCCTCCCCCAACGGCCGCGATCCCTGCAGCAACCCCCAGGCAGCCCTGGACGCCCGCAATGGCGTGCTCAGCAAGATGGTCGACACCGGGCAATTGGGCTCGGAGCAGGCCCACCGGGCCAGCCGCCGCCCGATCACCCTGGCGGGCCTCGCCTGCCAGGGTGGCGGCAGTGGCGGAGACAGTAGCGGCCACCGGCCGGCACCCTTTTACACCGACCAGGTGCGCCTGGACCTGGGCTCCTTGCTGGGTGATCCCGTGGCGGCCGAGGGCAACTTCCTCGTGGAAACCCACCTCGATCCGCTCCTGCAGCAGGTGGTGGAACGGCGCCTGGGCCAGCTTGTGGCCAGCACTAAGCCGGCCGTCAGCGAGGGGGCCGTCGTGGTGCTGGACAGCCGCAACGGCGGCATCTTGGCCGTGGCCGGCGGCCGCGACTACCGCCAAAGCCAGTTCAACCGGGCGACCATGGCCCTGCGCCAACCGGGGAGCACCTTCAAACTGTTTACCTACCTCACGGCCCTGGAGCGGGGCCTGCGGCCAGAGGATGGGATCAGCTGTGCGCCCCTGGATTGGGGCGGCCAAACCTTCGGCAGCGACTGTGGCGGCAGCCTCAGCCTCACCAGCGCCTTCGCCAGCAGCAGCAACACGGCCGCCCTGCGGCTGGCTAGGCGCGTCGGCCTGGAGCAGGTGGCCCAGAAGGCCCGAGAACTCGGCATCAGCACCCCCCTGGAGCCGGTGCCGGGGCTAGCCCTCGGCCAGAGCGAGGTGCGGCTGGTGGAGCTCACCGCCGCCTATGCGGCCGTGGCGAACGACGGCATCTGGCATGCCCCGACCACGATCCGCCATCTCACCGACGCCGAAACCTGTGGTGGCTTGGAAAGCCAGCGCTGCCGCACCCTCAAGGGCAAGGGGGATCGGCCGATCAACCCCGGGCGCCGTGTCACCAGCGTGGCCACGGCCCGGCAGATGCAGGGGCTGCTGCGGGCCGTGGTGCGGCAGGGCACCGGCGGGGCCGCCTCCCTCGGCGGCAGGGAGGGGGGCAAGACCGGGACCACCAACAACGGCCGCGACCTGCTGTTCATTGGCTACGAGCCCCAGCGCCACTGGGTGATCGGCATCTGGCTCGGCAATGACGACAACCGCCCCACCGGCAGTAGCAGCGCCCTGGCAGCTGGCCTTTGGGGCGAGATCGTGCGCGCCGCAGGCACTGGCAGCCTGGGGACCGGCACCAGGACCTCGCCCCATACCAGGCCATGAAAACCCCGCCGCGCCTGTGGCTCTTCGCCGGCATTGCCCTGGCTGCCCTGGTGGCGATCGTGGCCGTGCTCAATGCGATCAGTCGGCTGATCTGGGATTTGCAAACCGTGCTGCCCTACTGGCTGGTGGGGCCCGTGGCCCTGCTGCTGTTTGGCGGCGGCGCCCTGGTGATTGGCCGACTGGCCTGGCCCTGGATTCGGGACCTGCGCCGCAAACCAACCGGCCCAGGCGGCGCCAATCCAACGATCGAGCCGCCTAGCAACCGCCAGGAGGCGGCCCAGCAAAACCTGGCGGCGATCGACCAGCTGCTCGAGCGAATCCGCGATGACGTGCAGCGCCAGGCCCTCCAGCAGGAACGCCTACGGGTGGAAGCCCAGTTGCAGCGCGGCGACCTGGTGCTCGTGGTGTTCGGCAGCGGCTCGGTCGGTAAAACCTCCCTGATCCGGGCCCTGCTGCGCCAGGTGGTGGGCGAGGTGGGCGCCGCCATGGGCTCGACCCGGTCCAGCACCAGCTATCGGCTGCGGCTACGGGGCCTCAGCCGCGGCCTGGTGCTGGTGGACACCCCCGGCATCCTCGAGGCCGGGGCAGCCGGCCAGCAGCGCGAACAGCTTGCCCGCCAGCAGGCGGCCTCCGCAGACCTGCTACTGCTCGTGGTCGATGGCGACCTGCGCGCCGCCGAAATGGAGGTGTTCACGGCCCTAGCCAGCCTGGGCAAGCGCCTGCTGCTGGTGCTCAACAAATGCGACCTGCGCGGCGAAGCCGAGGAGAACCAGCTGCTCGACCTCCTGCGGAGCCGCGGCGCCGGGCGTCTCGCTCCAGACGATGTGGTGGCCGCCAGTGCCTCCCCCCAGTCGGTGCCGATGCCGGGGGGCCGGCCCTTGCAGGTGGAGCCGGAGGTGGAGCCGCTGCTGCGCCGAATCGCCAGCGTGCTGCACCGTGATGGCGAAGACCTGATCGCCGACAACATCCTGTTGCAGAGCCGCCGCCTCAGCGACACCGGCCGGCGCCTGCTGGGCGATCAACGCCGCCGCGACGCCGAGCGCATCATCGATCGCTACATGTGGATCAGCGCCGGGGTGCTGGTGGTCACACCCCTGCCGGTGGTGGACCTGCTGGGCACGGCGGCCGTGAACGCCCAGATGGTGATCGAGATCGGCCGCATCTACGGGGTGAGCCTCTCGAAAGCCTCCGCCCAGGAGCTGGCCCTCTCGGTGGGACGCACCCTGGCCAGCCTGGGGGTGATCCAGGGGGGGCTTGGCCTGATCGGCACGGCCCTAAGCCTGAACCTGCCGGCCCTGCTGCTGGGCAAGGCCGTGCAGGCGGTGGGGGCGGCCTGGCTGACCCGGATCGCCGGCCGCAGTTTCACCACCTACTTCCTGCAGGACCAGGACTGGGGCGATGGCGGCCTGCAGGAGGTGGTGCAACGCCAGTACGACCTCAACCGCCGCGATTCGGCCCTGCGCCAATTCCTGGACCTGGCGATCCGGCGGGTGGTGGAACCGCTGCAGCGGGCCACCGATCCCCAGTTGCCGCCCCGGCCGGGGCCCTAGGGGCCGCCGTCAGGCCCAGGGCCTCCGGCGGCGGCGGCTGCATCGGACCCCGGGCATCGAGCACGGTGATCAGCACCAGGTACACCAGCCCGATCAGGATCGAGAGGGCACCGGTGAGGATCGCCACCCAGCGGCCGCGGCGTTCGGAAGGTTTAGGTGCACCCTGAGTTAGTTGGGCCGCCGTGGGGTTAGCCAGGTCGGGCTTGGCCTGATTCGGACCGGTCATGGCTGCTGATTGCGCAGGGATTGGGCCACCAGATCGGCCAACTGGTCGAGGTGGGTGGCGGTGGTATGGGGATTGCCAAGCACGGCCTTGAGGTGGTGGCGGCCGCCATAGAGGGGGCGCGAGAGCATCAGCTGGCCATCGAGCAACCGTTGGCGCGCCTGGGCCGACCAGGCTTCCGCCTGGCTGGGGGAGGCTCCCGCTGGGGCAAAGGCGAGCATGTGTAACGGTCCGCCGCAGAGGTCGAGGCCCAGGGGCTCCAACTGCCTTTGCAGGTAGCGGCGCCGGCCAATGGCACCATCAACCACGGCCTCAATGCCGGCCAGACCCAGCTGGCGCAGGCCCAGCCAAAGCTTGAGCACCTCGGCAGCCCGGCTGCCCTGCAGGCCCCATTCGCCGCCGTGGCCGCCGCCCCAGCTGGCCTCCATGTAGGGCAGGCCGGTGCCGAAACAGGCACCCAGCCGCTCGGGCTCCGCCAGCAGCAACAGGGAGGAGGTCTTGGTGATCCCGAGCAGCTTCTGGGGATTGACCGTGATTGAGTCGGCCAACTCCAAGCCCGCCACCCGCTGGCGATGGCCCTGGGTGAGACCGCAAACGGCACCGATCGCCCCATCGATGTGCAGCCAGATGCCCTGGGCGCGGCAGAGGGCGGCGATCGCCGCCAGCGGGTCCACCGCCCCCCGCACCGTGGTGCCCGCCGTGGCCACCACCGCCAGCACGGGCTGGCCCTGGCCGCGGGCCGCCTCCAGGGCTTCCGCCAAGGCGGCCGGCCTCAGGCGGCCCGCCCCATCCACCGGCAGGGGCCGCAGGGCCGACGGCGGCAGGCCCATCACGGCCAGGGCCTTGCCCAGGGACACATGGGCATCAACGCTGCACAACACCTGGGCCCCCTGGTGCCCGGCCAAGCCGGCCCGTTGGCGGGCCACCACCAGCGCCATCAAATTGCTCAGGCTGCCGCCACTGGCCAGCACCCCGCCCGCCCCGGCGCCCAGGCCCAGGGCTGCCGCCATCCAGCCGGTGAGCTGGCGCTCGAGGCGCGACAGGCTCGGGGCCAGTTCCTCGGCCAGCAGGTTGTTGTTGAGGCCGGCGCAGACCAGTTCCGCCACCACCGAGGCGGTGAGGGGTGGCGGATCGAGGTGGGCCAGGGCGCCGGGATGGCAGGGGTTGTAGGCCCCCTCCATCACCTGCTGCAGCTCAGCCAACAGTTGGGCCGGCGCCAACCCCTGGGGGCCAGGGGCCACCTCCGGCAACACGCTCAAGGGCGGCAGGGGCGAGCGTTCGGACGCGGTCGCCCACCACTGGCAGAGCTGGTCGCTGGCCTGGTGCAGAAAGGCACCCAGGGCGGGATCCAGGCTGGCGGGATCCGGAAAGGCCGGCACGGGCAACAGGGAGGCGATCTGGGCGGCAGGGGCCAAGCGGATCCGGTGGCGGGCCCCATCCTCCCGTGTGGCCGGTGCCCGCCGAGGCGGGAGGATGGTCCCAGCCCCCGCAGCCCCTGCGATGGCCCGGCCGGGCCCAGACCACTTTTGGATGGCGCGGCTGCTGCGCCGGGCGGAACGCCTGGGGGACGAGGGCGAAATCCCCGTGGCGGCGGTGGTGCTCGATGAATCCGGACGGGCGATCGGCTGGGGGGTGAATCGGCGCGAGCGAGACCACGATCCCCTCGGCCATGCCGAATTACAGGCCCTCAGCCAGGCGGCCCGACTGCGCCAGGACTGGCGCTTCAACGGCTGCAGCCTGCTGGTCACCCTGGAGCCCTGCCCGATGTGCGCCGGCGCCCTCATCCAGGCCCGCATGGGGCGGGTGGTGTTTGGGGCCAGCGATCCGAAACGGGGCGCCCTAGGGGGCTGCCTCAACCTGGCAAGCGATCCCAGCGCCCATCACCCCATGGTGGTGGTGGGCGGCATCGAGGCCCGGGCCGCCAAGGAGCAACTGGAGCGCTGGTTCAGGCGGCGACGCCAACAGCCACGGCCGAAGCCTGGTTTCGGAAGGCCGGCAGCTCCTGCTCCAACAGGTTGAGCAGCAGGTCGACGTTTTCACTGCGGCTGTTGTGGCCCATCAGGCCCACCCGCCAGACCTGGCCAGCCAGGGCGCCGAGGCCACCACCGATTTCAATGCCGTGCTTGTTGAGCAGGTGTTGACTGAAGGCCTTGCCATCCACCCCTGCGGGGATGCGCACGGTGGTGAGGGTGGGCAGGCGCCGCTCCAGGGGCACATGCAGCTCCAGGCCCAGGGACTCAAGGCCCGCCCAGAGGCGCTCGGAATTGCTGCGGTGGCGCGCCCAGGCGTTTTCGATGCCCTCCTCGGCCAGCAGGCGCAGGGCCTCGCGCATGCCGAAGTTCATGTTCACCGGCGCCGTGTGGTGATACACCCGGTTGGAGCCCCAGTACTGGTTGAGCAGGCTCACATCCAGGTACCAGTTGGGCACCTTGCCACTGCGGGCATTGAGCTTGGCCTCGGCCCGGGGGCCCATGGTGAAGGGACCCAGGCCCGGCGGGCAGCTGAGGCCCTTCTGGCTGCAACTGTAGGCCAGGTCCACCTTCCACTCATCGAGCTTCAGGGGCACGGCGCCCAGGGAGGTCACCGTGTCCAGCAGCAGCAGGCAGTCGTACTTCTGACAGAGATCACCGATGCCCTCCATGGGCTGGAGCACGCCGGTGGAGGTTTCGGCGTGGACCAGGGCCAGCACCTTGGGCTGGTACTGCTTCAGGCCGGCTTCGATCTCCTCGAGGCTGAAGGCTTCGCCCCAGGGCTTCTCAATGGTGTGCACCTCGGCCCGGTAGCGACCGGCCATATCGGCGAGGCGCAGGCCGAAATAGCCCTTGATCGCCACCAGCACGCTGTCGCCCGGTTCCACCATGTTGGCGATCGTGGCTTCCATGGCCGCACTGCCGGTGCCGCTCATCGGAATCGTGAGGCGGTTATCGGTCTGCCAGACGTAGCGAAGCAGCTCCTGCACCTCCCCCATCAGCTCGATATAGAGGGGATCGAGGTGGCCAATCGGCATGCGGGAGAGGGCCTCCAGCACGGTGGGATGGGCATTGGAGGGACCCGGACCCAGCAACAGTCGATCCGGTGTCGCGATCGGCCCTAGGGAGAGGCGATGGCGATCACTCACGGGGATAGGGGAAGCGGTGGGGGCCAAATCCGGAGATGGTCAAGCGATGGATGGGAGCCTAAGCAGCCGCCGGCTCGGGGGCTAGGCCCCTCAGCCGATCCCAGCAAGCGCCTAGGCGCTGGCCTCGGGATGAAGGGCGAAAGCGGCCTGGAGCCTGGGCTTATCAGGGGAAAGCAAGCAATCTGGAGGGCGTCCAGCCAGCCCTGGCGCGGAGCTTCAGCGGGCGCGCACGTTGGTGTCGGCCAAACCGCGGCAGAGGTGCTCAAAGGGCACCCGCACGATGGCAACCGGGCCAATGCCCGCATCGGAGAGTTGCTCACACACCACATCGGCCATCAGGGCAATGCTGCGCACGGTGGGACCCGTGGGCACGCCCAAGCTCTTGTAAGTGTCATCAAGCCCGTTGAGCACCCGCTCATTGAGGATCGTGGCGTCATCGGCCACGAGGGCATAGCTGGCGTAACGCAGGAAGTAATCCATGTCCCGCAGGCAGGCGGCCCAGCGGCGGGTGGTGTAGGCATTGCCGCCAGGGAGTAGCAGTTCCGGATCGGCCCGCCAGAGGCGCTGGCTGGCCTCGCGCACGATCTCGGCGGCCTCGCGGTTGATCAATTCCACGGCGGCCAGGCGCACGGCCGACTCGTCGTAATAGGTGGAGATGCGGTCGATGGCGGACCGATCGAGATAGCGCCCCAACTGGTCGTAACGACCGATCAGGCCGGTGATGGCATCGCGCATGGCGGTGAAAATTCGACGCACCTAGCCGGAACGTAGCATCTGGAAACGCCCAGATCCCTTGCCAGGCGCCGGTTCTGGCGAAGTTGACAGAAACGGTTACGCAACCTGGGCCAGGCCGCTTGCGGGGGGCCTGCGGCCCAACCCGACCCGACCCTGCCCCGGGAGCCGGACAGCAATTTGGTTACGGTTGATACAAAGTCCCCCGGGCTGGGCTCCGTACGTTCTCCGGTTGCCGGCTGTTCGGCACCCCAGTCCGCCCCGTTCCCCCCCGATCCCACCGTCATGGCCAAAACAGCTCAGGACGTCCTTCGCCTGATCAAGGACGAGGGCATCGAACTGATCGACCTGAAGTTCGCCGATCTGCACGGCAAGTGGCAGCACCTCACGGTCCACAAAGATCTGGTGGAGGAGGAAAGCTTCACGGAAGGGCTGGCCTTCGATGGCTCCTCGATCCGCGGCTGGAAGGCGATCAACGAGTCGGACATGGCGATGGTGCCGGACCCGGACACCGCCTGGATCGACCCCTTTTACAGCCACAAAACCCTCAGCCTGATCTGCTCGATCCAGGAGCCCCGCAGCGGCCAGCCCTACGGCCGCTGCCCCCGGGCCCTGGCCCAAAAAGCCCTCAATTACCTCAATTCCACCGGCCTGGCCGATACGGCCTTCTTTGGCCCTGAGCCCGAGTTCTTCGTCTTTGACGACGTTCGCTACAACTCCAGCCCCGGCAGCAGCTTCTACAGCGTCGATTCGATCGAGGCTCCTTGGAACACGGCCCGCCTCGAAGAAGGCGGCAACCTGGCCTACAAAATCCAACTGAAGGAGGGCTATTTCCCGGTTGCCCCCAACGACACCCTCCAGGACATGCGCAGCGAAATGCTGCTGACCATGGCCTCCTTGGGGGTGCCGATCGAGAAGCAGCACCACGAAGTGGCCACCGCCCAGCATGAACTGGGCATGAAGTTTGCCGAGCTGATTAGCGCGGCCGACAACGTGATGATCTACAAATACGTGGTGCGCAACGTGGCGCGTAAATATGGCAAAACGGCCACCTTCATGCCCAAGCCGGTGTTCTCTGACAACGGCAGCGGCATGCACGTGCACCAGAGCCTCTGGAAGGCTGGCCAGCCCCTCTTCTTCGGCGAAGGCACCTACGCCAACCTGTCGCAAACGGCCCGCTGGTACATCGGTGGCCTGCTCAAGCACGCCCCCTCCTTCCTGGCCTTCACCAACCCCACCACTAACAGCTACAAGCGCCTGGTGCCCGGCTTTGAAGCACCCGTGAACCTGGTGTATTCCCAGGGCAACCGCTCGGCCGCCGTGCGCATTCCGCTCACCGGCCCCAGCCCGAAGGCCAAGCGCCTGGAGTTCCGCTCCGGCGACGCCCTAGCCAACCCCTACATCGCCTTCGCAGCGATGTTGATGGCCGGCCTCGATGGCATCAAGAACCAGATCGATCCAGGTGATGGCACCGACGTCGACCTGTTCGACCTCTCGCCGGAGGAACTGGCCCAGATCTCCACGGTGCCCGCCTCCCTCAACGGCGCCCTCGAAGCCCTCGATGCCGACAAGGACTACCTGCTGGCCGGTGGCGTCTTCACCGAAGACTTCATCAGCAACTGGATCGCCCTCAAGTACGAGGAAGTGCAGCAACTGCGCCAGCGGCCCCATCCCCACGAGTTCAGCATGTACTACGACGCCTGATCGTTTAGGCCCCTTTTAGAGGTTCTATAAAAGCTAATTTTGGGCCGGATCAAGCGTTAGCTGATCCGGCTTTTTTTGGCCCGTAGGCTTTTGAGAGTAGTAACGCTGGGCCAACGCCTCGGCGCCAACCCCCTGGCGCCAGGCCCGGCGCAGGCACCAGTTCTGCCAGAGGCAGCCCCAGAGGCCCAGGCGCCGCCAACGGCGTCCCGCCACCAGCAGGGCGGGCCCCAGGCAGCGCAGGCGCAGCTGGCCGGCGAGCCGTTCGACCAGATCCAGGTCCTCCATCAGGGGCAGGGGTCGGAAGCCCCCAGCGGCCAGGTAAACGTCACGGCGGACCAGCAGGCCCTGGTCGCCGTAGGGGCGTTGCAGCCAGCGGCTGCGCAGGGCAACACCCGCCTGCAACAAGCCCAGCCCCAGGCCGGCCCCCTCGATCTGAAGCTGGAAATACCAGCCCGCCGGCGGCGAGGCCAGGGCCAGGGTCACGGCAGCGGCCCAGTCGGGCGGCAGGCGGGTGTCGCTGTGGAGAAACAGCAGCCAGGGGGCCGTGGTTTGCTGGGCGCCCAGGGCCAGCTGGGCGCCACGGCCCCCGGGAACCCCCGCCACCCGGGCCCCCGCCAGGCGGGCGATCGACCCGGTGCGATCGCGACTGCCCCCATCCACCACCAGCACCTCGGCCACCAAAGCCGGCATCGCCGCCAGCTGGGCGAGCAGCAGGGGCAGGTGGGCCGCCTCATTCAGGGCCGGAATCACCACGGCCAGGGGCGGGAGGGGACAGGGGCCGCTCCCCGGAGTTGGCGTTAGCCGATCGCCAGTGCCTCGCCCATCCCCTGCCATCACACGGGCCACCGGGCCGGGGAAGCAGAGTCCAGCCAGGGGGCCAGGTCGGCCCGGCGGTCGAGATCGCTCTGGCAGCGCAGCAGCTGGGCCGCCAGCCCCCGCTGCCCGGCGGCCCGTAGGCAGCCCTCGAACACCGCGGCCGTTCCCCAGGGCTGGCCCACCATCAGGGCGGCACCAGCTCGGGCAAAGCCAGGGCGATTGAGCCCGATCAACCAGTACCCGCCATCCTGGGCTGGTCCCAGCACCAACGGCCCCCCATCAAGGCCCCGAAAGGCCGCCGCCAGGTCGGCGCCAGCCAGGTCGGGCAGGTCCGTCCCAATCAGCACCACCTGGTCGGCGCCGGCGCCAAAGGCTCGCTGCCACTGGCGTTGCATGCGCAGGCCCAGGCCGCCTGGTCCCTGGTCGCAGAGGTGGTCGACCCCCAGCTGCTGGCCCCAACGCCGCCTGGCGCCCGGCCCCAGCCCATCAACGGCCAGCACCAGCCCAAACCCCAGCTCGGAACTAGCGGCCTGGGCCACGGCCAGGGTGTGGCGCAACAACCGGGCCTGGATCCTGGCCGCCAACACGGTCCCTCCGCAGCCCAACCCGGCGGCCAGGCGTCGCTTGCAGCGACCCGGGGACGGCCAACGGGCCAGCACCACCAAGCACCGTCGTCGCCCAACCGGGCCACCCCTGGGGCCTGTCGCACCCCGCCTCGCCCGTCCCAGCGGCCGATTCGGCCCCATCTGGAGGCCCCTCAGTTCTTGTTGGGTAATTCGGCCGGCCGCAGTTCGAGGCTGAGGCTCTGGCCGCCCCGCCGCACCTTGAGGGTGAGGGGTTGGCCGATCTGGCCCTGGTCCACCGCCAATTGCACATCGGCGGGGTTCTTGACCGCATTGCTGGCTACGGCCTCGATCAGGTCGCAGGCCCGCAGGCCGCCCTTGGCCGCCGGACTGCCCCTCAGCACCTCGACCACCACCACTCCATTGGTTTCTGGCAGCCGGCACTCGGCATTGGTGGCATTCACTTCCCGGGCCAACTCGGGGGTAAGGGCCTGCAGGCGCACACCGATATAGGGATGGGAGGCGCGGCCCTGTTGCAGGATCTCGGCGGCCACCTCCCGGGCCAGGTCCATCGGGATCGCGAAGCTCAGGCCAGCTCCGGGGGCCTTGCGGATCGCCGTATTGATGCCGATCACCTGGCCCCGGTCGTTGATGAGGGGGCCACCGCTATTGCCGGGGTTAACGGCGGCATCGGTTTGCAGGTAGGGCACCCGCTGGCCGGCACCGATGGCATTGGTGCGGTGCACGGCGCTGATGATGCCCAGGGTCACCGTGTTATCGAGGCCCAGGGGGTTGCCGATGGCAATTGCCCACTGGCCGGGCCGCACCTTGCTCGAATCACCAAGCGGGGCCACGGGCAGGCCCGTGGCGGCCAGCTTGACCACGGCCACGTCGGTGACGGGATCGGTTCCCACCACCTTGCCGCTAAAGCGGCGACCATCGGGCAGGGTGACGCCCACCCCAGTGACCCCCTCGACCACGTGGGCATTGGTGAGCACCACCCCATCGGAGCGGGTGATAAAGCCGGAGCCCTGGCCCTGCTCCTGCTGCACCGAGGGTCCGGATCCGAACAGGCCGCCGAGGGGGTTGATCACCCGCTTGACCGTGTCGATCCGCACCACGGCGGGACCGACCTTATCGACGGCATTGACAACGAAATTATTGCCCTGCTGCAGCGAGGCCTGGGGCGGGGCATCGCTAATCGGCACCTTTTGGGCCGCCGTTTGCTGGCCGGGCAGGGAGGGGAGGCTGGGCAGGGTGATCGTGGTGCAGCCCACCAGCAGCGATCCGAGCACGACCGGCCCCAGCAACGCTCCAGCCAGGGGCCGCAGGGTGGGGCGACGGCGGTGGTGGGCCTGCTTGGGGGCTGCCATGGCGGGGGTGGGATGGGCCCGAACGGATGGGCCCTATCTAAGACGATTTGGCCGCCTTGGCCCTGCCTATATTCGGACCCCAGGTGGCGGACAAACGGTGCAGCAGGGAGAGGAGCTCTGGCACCAGGTTCAAGCAGCGCTGCAGGGCAATTTCAGCAAGCCCACCTTTGAAACCTGGATCCGGCCGGCCCGCTGCTCCGCCCTGGATGGCAACCAGCTGCAGTTGATCGCCCCCAACGCCTTTGCCTGCGGCTGGCTGCGCAAGAACTACCTGGACACGATCGCGGCGGTAGCCAGTGAGCTGGCCGGCCGGCCGATCAGCGTGGTGGTTGAGACAGCCCCCGATGAGGAAGCAGCCACCCTGCTGCCCCCGGTGGCCGCCACGGGGGCCGGCCCCTCGGGTGAATCGAGCCGCAGCCAGGGGGGCGGTGCGGGCCAGGCCAACCGGGCCAATGGCACCGCCAACGGCACCACCGCCACCGGCGAAACGCCGCGCAAGCTGGCTCCCGGCCTTAACCCCCGCTACGTGTTCAACCGCTTCGTGGTGGGCCCGAACAGCCGCATGGCCCATGCCGCCTCCCTGGCGGTGGCCGAAGCCCCGGGCCGGGAGTTCAACCCCCTGTTTCTCTGCGGCGGCGTTGGCCTGGGCAAAACCCACCTGATGCAAGCAATCGGCCATTACCGACTCGAGATCGACCCCCAGGCGCGGGTGTTCTATGTGTCTACCGAAACCTTCACTAACGACCTAATCCAGGCGATCCGTAAGGACGGCATGCAGGCGTTCCGCGATCGCTACCGCGCTGCCGATTTGATCTTGGTGGACGACATTCAATTCATCGAGGGCAAGGAATACACCCAGGAAGAGTTCTTCCACACCTTCAACGCCCTGCACGAAGCCGGGCGCCAGATCGTGATTGCCAGCGACCGTCCCCCCAGCCAGATTCCCCGGCTACAGGAACGGCTGATCTCCCGCTTCTCCATGGGCCTGATTGCCGACATCCAGGCCCCAGACCTGGAAACCCGCATGGCGATCCTGCACAAAAAGGCCGAGCAAGAGCGCATGAGCCTGCCTCGAGACCTAATCCAATACCTGGCCGGCCGCTTCACCTCCAACATCCGCGAACTCGAAGGCGCCCTGACCCGGGCCGTGGCCTTCGCCTCAATCACCGGCATGCCGATGACGGTGGAATCGGTGGCGCCCATGCTCGATCCCACCGGGGTGGAAGTGGCGGTCACCCCCCAGCAGGTGCTCGCCAAGGTGGCCGAAGTGTTTGGCGTGTCGGTGGAAGACATGCGCAGCCCCAGCCGCAAACGGGCCGTGAGCCAGGCCCGCCAGGTGGGCATGTATTTGATGCGCCAGGGCACCAGCTTGAGCCTGCCGCGCATCGGCGAAGCCTTCGGCGGCAAGGACCACTCCACCGTGATGTATGCGGTGGAGCAGATCGAGAAAAAACTGGCGGCCGATCCCCAGCTGGGCCGCCAGGTGCAGCAGGTGCGCGACCTGCTGCAGATCGATTCGCGCAAACGCAAATAGTCTTATTCGGGTCTTATTTGGCCGGCAACCAGTGCGCCTGGCGGATCGGTTTGGCCAGCAGCTTCAAGCTCAAATTGGTGCCATCGATCAGCGCGGGCACCGCGGCCAGGCGCCCAGACTCGGGCCTGGCTTCAGGCCGAGGCCCTCTCCCAGGGGTGCTGGCCCCAAGGGGTCGCAGGGCCAGCAGCAACTGATTGCGGCTGGGATCAAACTCCAGGCTGGTGCCCGGCTCGAATTCCCAGCCTTTCAGCTGCTTGCGTTGCAGGATCTGACCGTCATGGTTGAAGGCCAGCAGCTGCAGCCTGGGTTGGCCCACCCCATCAACCAGCAGCAGCCACACCCGTTGCCCCCTGCCGGCACAGGCACTCGCAGCCACCCCCTCGCGGCCCTGCCAGAGGGTGCGGGGCGGCTGCCCCGGCTCCACCAGCTCCAAGGACCGGGTGAAATCGGGCCGGTAGTGCACCAAGAGGGCCCGGCCACCGCTCGGGCAGAAGGCACTGAGGTCGCGGTTACCAGGCAGCATTTGGCGGTTCTGGGGCTGGCCCGGTAGTCCCATCAAGATCAAGCCCTCCGGATGGGGCACCACCAGGGAGCCGCCCTGGGGGACCAACCGGATGGGGCCACTGGTATCCAGCCTCAAGGGCCTGGAACGATCGCTGGCATCGCGGAGCTGGATTTGGGCCTGGCCAGAGGCCACGCTGGAGCTTTGAATCAGCAGCTCTCCCTGTTGGTTGCTACTCAAATAGGCAAACAGCAGGGGCTGGCTCGACAAGCGATCGAGCGGGCCCGGTCGGGGCTCGGCCAACCCCTGGCCCGGCTCTACCAGGTTGCGTTGCTGCAGCGGCACCCGCCAGACCTGCACGCGCCCCTGGCGATCGGCGGCGGCCAGCACCACTCCCGAGCCATCGGCCAGCACCTCCAGGCCGGAAATCGAGGGCCAGATTGGGCTGAGCGCCTGCCAACGACCGTCATGCTGTTGCAGCTGGAGCTGGTCACCAGCCCCCACCGGCACGACCGCCACGATCCTGGGACGGGGATCCCAACGCCAAAGCTGGGGGACCATGGCCACCTGGCGCTGATCGCGGCCGGCCACCTTGAGGCTGATGGGCCCGTCCAGCGGGCCCGTGGGGCCGAGCAACAGTCGCAAGGTATGGCCGTCGCCCAGCCAGCTGTGGGCTAACTGCGGCGCCAAAACGCTGCCGCGCTGCAGGCTGGCCCGGTCCATCGGACGGCTGAAGCGCAGGTCCAGGGCCCCGGGGCCGGAACTGGCCAGGGCAGGCTGAACCCGCACCAGGCGGGGCGGACGCCGCAGCAGGATCTGCTGCTGAACCAGGCCCAACAGACCCGCAGCCGCCAGCAGCCAAGGCCAGGGTTTCATGCTTCGAAGGGGCGAGCGGGCCTGGCAATCGGCACAATCCGGCTGGGGATGACCAGGCTGCGGACCTGGCCGCCGCGCGTCTCCACGCCCATGACGCCCTCAATGGCCAGCCATTGGTCGGTCTGGGGTGGCGGCCCGGATTGGGGCCAGCGCACCGGTAGGGCGATGGGGGTGGCATCGGCGATGCAGCAGCGCACCAGCAACCTCGCCAACTGGGGCGGCCCCTCGGCCATCGGCAGCACAAAGCCCTGGATGCGCACGGGATCCCCTTCATAGAGGCGGGGATCCGGTTCCAGCACCAGCAAACGCACCCAGTCGGTGAGGGTGCGCTGGGCTGGGGGCAGCACAAAGCTGAGTTCCTCAGGGGCCAAGGGCTCGCCGCTGCGGTTGGCTGCCAGATCTGAGAAGGAGGGTTGGGGCGGGATCAGCACCATGGCGATGGCCACCAGGGCCGCCAACAGCCAACTGGCGGCCTCCCGCCTGCGTGGGGCGGAGCGGCTAAGGCGGCCCCGCCAGTCCAGGATCGCCAGCCCCAGGAGCAGCACTCCCGTGACCACGATGGCGCCATGGAAAGGGGCCCGCACCAGCAGATTGAGTCGGCCCGTGCTGAAACTGATCAAGAGCACCCCCCCCCAAAGGCCCAAACAAAGCGAACGCCAGCCCATGGCCATGGTTAGAGCTTCCAAAGGTTGATCCACTGGCCGATCAGCAGCACCACCAGGGCAGTGCCCGCCACCGTGAGTGCCAGGGCGCGGGGCCGCAGCAGGAGGCCAAAGAGGCTGAGCGATTTGAGGTCAATCACGGGCCCCAGCAGCAGAAAGGCCAGCAGGGCCCCCGGGGTGACATGGGCGGCAAACGCCAAGGCCAGGAACGCATCAACGCTGGAGCAGACCGACACCACCACGGCCAGGAGCATCAGGCTCAGGATCGAGAGGGTGGGCGCATCGCCCACGGCCAGCAACCAGCTGCGGGGCAGCAGGGTTTGGACCATCGCGGCGATGGCACAGCCCAACACGAGGAGGGCCGCCAAATTGAGAAATTCCCGCACCCCATGGCCCAGGGCCTCGGACGCCGGCAGCCGCTTCACGGCCCCAGGCCGGGGCAGCCGCTGGCCTAAGAGCCCGGTGCCGCGCTGCAACAGGGAGACCTCAGCCAACGGTTGATTCAAGCGTCGCTCGGCGAGCAGCTCGGCGGTGAGCAGGTCCTGCTCGGGCAGGAGCCTTAGAAGCAAGGTCAGCACCATCGCAATGGCCAGGGCCCCCAGGGGCCGGGCGGCCAGTAACCAGGGTTGGTCTGGGAAGGCGGCCCAGGTGCTGGCCAACACGATCGGATTGAGCACCGGCGCAGCAAACAGGAAGCCGAGGGCCGTGGCCAGGGGTGCTCCCCCCGCCAGCAGACGCCGGGCCACGGGCACGTTGCCGCATTCACAGGCCGGCAGGGCAAAGCCCAGGGCCGCCCCGGTGAGGGGGCCCAGCAGGGGATGGGCCGGCAAGCGCTGCAGCCAGCGCCCCCCCGGACTGAGCCAGCGGGCCAGGGAGGCAATCACGACACCGATTAGCAGAAAGGGCAGGGCCTCAATCACCAAGCCCTGAAAGACCGCCCACATGGTGCCGAGCTTGTCCACGCCCATCACTGCGTTGCCTGCAGGCCCCCCGGACCATCCCTATCTAAGTCAGGCCGGCCCTGCGGCCTGCAGACCAGGGCTTGGAGGCTGAAAAGGGCTGCATAGGATCACGGGGTCTTCCACGCCAGGCCATGGCCCCTCCGGTCGCCGCAGCAGGCCTCAAGGACAAGCAGGAACGGCTGCTGGAGCAACTGCTCCAAGCGGACACGGAACTCACGGGCCAACAGGTCCATGCCCTGTTGCGCCAGAGCGAGCTGCCCATGGGCCTGGCCACGGTGTATCGCCATTTGCGCCTGCTACAGCAAAAGGGCCTGGTGCGCTGTCGCCACCTGCCCAATGGCGAGGCGCTCTATGCCCCCACCGAGCGGGATGAGCACCACCTCACCTGCGTCGACTGCGGAGCCACCACCCTGCTGGAGCAATGCCCCATGCCCGAGGTGCACCTCCATGGCGAGCAGGCCTCCGGCTTCCGGTTGCTGTTCCACACCCTGGAGTTTTTTGGCCTCTGCAGCACCTGCCAGGAGCGGCAAGCCCCCTAGAGCCCCTGCCAGGCCAAAAAGCGAGAACGGTTATCATTTCGAAGCGAGACCGGCGGGCTTTCCTGCTGCCGCTCCCGCTTCCCAGTGATGTATCCCGTGCTCCACTCCCCTTTGCGGCGTTTCACCCAGACCGCCTTCGCCCTGGCAGCCCTGGGGCCGGCCCTGGCCCTGGTGGCTTGTGGCCCCAGCCGGGGTCCAGAAGTGGTGGCCGCCGATGGGGTGCTTTGCGACCTCAGCCAGCGACTCGCCGGCAGGGACCTCCAGGTGGCCTGCCTGCTCCAACCCGGCGACGACCCCCACCAGTTCCACCTCACGCCCCAGCAAAGCCAGCAACTCAAAGGAGCCCAACTGGTGCTGATCAATGGCTATGGCCTCACCCCAGCCCTGGAGAAACAAGCCCGGGCGGTGGCCATCGCCGAGCAGGCCGTGCCCCATAGCCCCAAGCTGGAGGAGCCAGCCGGGACCCACGGCGAGGGCCTGGAGCGCTCCAAGCCGGATGCCGACAACCACCCCGAAGAAGGCCACACCGAAGAAGGCCACTGGGAAGAAGGCCACGGCCATGGCGACCGGGATCCCCATGTTTGGCATGACCCCGCCCAGGCGAGCGCCATGGTGGGGCTGGTGGCCCACCAACTCGAAACCCTCAAACCGCAAGCCAGCCAACGCATTGCCAGCCGGGCGGCGGCCATGGTGGCCGTGCTGCAGCAGCTCGATCGCTGGAACCGCCTGCAGTTCGCCACCATCCCGGCCCCGCCCAGCCCCCTGGCCACTAGCCACCGCGCCTTCGCCAGCCTGGCCCGGGCCTACGGGCTTAGGGAATTGCCAGTGGTGGACTCGCTCAGCAGCAGCCAGAGCCTGCGCCCCCAGGCCTTTGCAGCGGTGCTGGCCCAGCTCAAGCGGGACAAGGTAACAACGTTATTTGCCGAAACCCTGCCCGCCAGCAAGTCGCTGCAACGGATCAGCACCCTGAGCGGCGTACCGATCGCGCCAGCCCCGCTGGTGGCCGATGGCCTGGCCAAGGCCGAAAGCCCCCAATCCACCGGGGCTAGCTCCCTGGTCGGCACCCTCACCGCCAACACCTGCCTAATCGTCAACGGCCTCAAGGGCCGCTGTGACCAGGCCGGCCAACGCCGCCTAGGCCAGCAATGGGCAGCAATTCAGTAGCCCCAGGCTAGGGCAACACACACGCACAAAACCATCTACCAACCCCAACAATGGCCATCAAGCTCCTTAGCTTCAGCGCAACACTGGCATTGATAGCTCTTCATGCCAGCCCCGGCAATTGTGACACGCTCACCAATGCGGAGCTAGGCAAATACTCCAACCAAAAACAGCTAACCAGTATCACACAATTTACGGATATTCAGCCAACCGACTGGGCCTACCAATCACTCTCAAATCTTTTAGAACGCTATGGCTGCGTGGCTGGCTATCCAAATATTACCTTCGAGGGCAAGAAGGCAATCACCCGCTTTGAAGCGGCCGCCTTATTGAACGCCTGCCTAGACCGCGTCTCCGAGGCGAGTGATCAACTTAAAACGCTGACAAAGGAATTCGAAAAGGAACTTGCGATTCTCAGAGGACGGGTCGATGGACTCGCATCCCGTGTCGGCAGGCTAGACGCCAATCAATTTTCCACAACCACGAAACTTTCAGGGCTAGCCACCTATGTACTTGGCGCAAATATCTTCAGCGGCAATGCCATCAATACGCAGGCAAACACCGTCAACCTGAGGGATGGAAGCCCGATCAACCTGCCCAATGCAACGACCCTTAACTACGACCTGCAGCTGAGCCTTGACACCAGCTTTAACGGTAAAGACCTCCTCAAAACCATCCTACGAGCCGGCAACTTTGGTTCAAGCGCCTTTGGTGGCTTTCCAGAAGGGCTTGGTCTTTCCACCCTTGAGACGGCCTTTCAAGAAGATGCCGGTGCCAACATCATTGGGATCGACAAACTGTACTATCAAGTGCCCTTGGGCCATGGCTTTACAGCAACAGTTGGCCCCCGTGTCGGCCAGGAAGACATGCTTGCCCTATGGCCAAGCGCCTACCCGGCAGACACAATCCTCAACGCATTCACGCTCAACGGTGCACCAGCAGCCTACAACAAAAATCTAGGCGCAGGCGCTGGTCTTTGGTGGCAACAAAATGGTTATAGCGTAAGCACAAACTATGTTGCTAGCCGTGGCAACATAGCAGCCCAGGGCGATCCTTCGGACACCACTGGAGGGCTAGGAAGCAACAGTTCTGGAGCAAGCACAAGCCTTCAGATTGGCTACGCAGCTAATCAGTGGGGACTGGCAGCGATTTGGAGCCAAATCCAGCCATGGACAGCCATTTCAGGCAGCACTCCATTGATCCAAACGAGCACAAGTAACACGAACAGCCAAGCCACAACCAATGCCTTTGGCCTCAGTGGCTTCTGGCAGCCCTTATCGCCAGGCTGGCTGCCCTCAATCAGCCTCGGCTGGGGCTTCAACAGCACCTCTTACCAAAGGGAGCAACCTGTGAGCAGCGTTAGCGCAAGCCAATCCTGGATGGCAGGCCTGCAATGGAAAGATGTCCTTGCCAAAGGCAATGATTTCGGCATGGCCGTGGGCCAGCCCACATTTGCCACCGCCTTAACAGGCTCTGCAATTCCTGACGACGGTAACTTCATCTGGGAATGGTGGTACAAACTACAGATCTCCGACAATATCACTGTGACGCCTGCCTTAATCTATCTAAGCAGACCCCTAGGACAAAGCACCCCATCGAACCAAGTCTTTAGCCAGTTTGGCGGCCTAGTCAAAACAAGCTTCAGATTCTGACGCCATTAATGAATACAACATAGCTATAGCCCTGCCCTATCTCTGGCACCGGGTTCGTCTGTCAACGGTGCACTTGGATCTAGCCCCTCCAACTCGCCAGCAAACACCCGGCTAGCCGTGATGTCTTCAGCCTCAATCGTGATTAGGTCCCGCTTGGTGAGCCCCGCGGCCATGGCATTGAAAAGCCGATTGGCTTGGCGCATGCGGGCCCGATCAATGGCATTGCGGATCGAGCGGGCATTGGCAAAAAAGGGCAACAACATGCGCCGCTGAATATATTCCGCAAAAACCACCGTAGCCTCTTCACTGAGCCGGTAGTTTTCCTTTGCCAGGATTAGCTTTGCAATCGCTAGCAGCTCCGGAACATTGTAATCCGGGAAATCAATATGATTGGCTACCCGGGAAGATAGGCCGGGATTGGATTGATAAAACACATCCATCCGGTCCTTGTAGCCGGCAAAGATCACCACCAGATCCTCCCGGTTTGCCTCCATCACTTGGAGCAGGATCTCGATTGCCTCGGCGCCATAGTCCCGTTCATTTTCAGGGCGATAGAGGTAATAGGCCTCATCAATAAACAGCACGCCACCCATGGCCTTTTTAAGCATCTCCCGGGTCTTGGGGGCCGTGTGGCCGATGTACTGGCCAACCAGATCATCCCGGGTGGCCGTGACCACGTGGCCCTTGCGCACATAGCCAAGCCGATGCAGGATCTTGGACATGCGCTCGGCCACGGTGGTCTTGCCGGTGCCCGGCCGACCGGTGAACGACATATGCAAGCTGGGAGCCGTGGTCGCCAGCCCCACCTGCTTGCGGGCCCGCTCCACCACCAGCAGGGCGGCGATCTCCCGGATCCGGGTTTTCACCGGACGCAGGCCGATCAACTCCTGATCGAGCTGGTCGAGCACCTCCTTCACATGGCCACCTTCGTAGGCGGCTTTGAGATCAACCGGGGTCAGGTCGTCGCTGATGGCGTCCGCGATGCCCTCGGGATCAGAGCAACCCATCGATCGCCGCTGCAAAGGCCTGATCGACCTCACCGATGGCGCCATCCTCCTCTTCGGCGCGCAGGGTGATATTCACATAGGTGCGACCAAAGCTGATATCGGGAAAGCGGCTTTGCTGCTCCGAGAGCGTGTTAAGGCGCTCCAAAAAGCCCCGGGTGGCTTCGTACTCACTGAATTCGATGCGACGCTCAAGCCGATCGGGGCGGGGTCGCTGGGTCCAGGGCTGCTCCATGGCTTGAATTTAGAACTTCATGGGCATGGGTATGGGGTTTGAAATCAGGAGGCGGCCCTGAGGCAATCGGTGCGGGCCAGGGCAAGCCGGCTCGCCCAGGCGCGGGCATAGGTCTGATTGGCGGCCTCGGCCTCGGGATCGCTGCTGCCGAGCGGATAGGCGAAGGTGCCGGCGATGGCGGCATTGGTGACGCAGAACATCGCCTTCTGGAAGCTGGCGCAGATCTTGACGCGCACATCGCCTTCGCCGCGGCTGCGCTGCAGGTACCAATCGTGCAGCGCTGCCGGCAGATGGCGATACATGTCCTGCATCAACAGGCTGGGGGGGATGCCAGCCCCCATGGTGGGCAGGGGATCGGCGAACAGGGCGCCGTAGGCGAATTGTCCCTGGTCAGGCGAGATCTGCTGGGCCTGGGCGTTAAAACTGACCGTACCCAGAAAGGGCATACCCCGCAGAAACACTGCTTCGACGTAGGGAACGGCCACATCGGCCAGGAAGGTGAGGCCGGCCTCGGGTGGCAACACCCAGAAGGCCTGCTGGCCGATCGTCACCGCGTAGGTGATTGGCTGGGCTGCCGCGGCCACCAGGCCCTGCTTCAGGAAGTCCACCACTTGGGCGATCGTCGTCACCCGCCCATCCCGCTCGGCGGCGGCAAGGTCGATGAACAGATCACTCATGACTCGCCAGAACTGGCCCAGGGCATGGGTGGTGGCGGCAGTGCGAATCAGCTCAGGCAGGAACTGGCGAAACAGGGGATCGAGCAGGCTCAACAGCAGATCATTGTGGCGCTTGACCTTGATGACCTGGCCGCAAAGATCGGCGAAAGCCTGGGAATCAAGGTAGGCATCGAGGCCACCGGTGCCATGCCAGAGCATGGCCTTCATGCAATATTCGGCGTACTCAAAATTGATGCGGTCATGGTTGAGATGGCGCCAGATTTTAGCTGGGCTCAAGTTGCCATCAAGGAACTTAAAAACTGGAAAGGGGTTGAGAAATTGCTGTTCGGCCTGATAAATCAGGTTACGGCTGTAGGCATCAAGAACCTCCCCATAACTCTCCAGCACCCCCACCACTTCCAAGACATGGTCGGAGGTTTCCGCAAGCAGGGTCTCGCCAGCCAGCAAGCGGCGTTCCAGTTCCGCTGCCGAAGGCATGTCGCCCCGGAAGGTGAGATCGGCAGAAATGACTGGCATCAGCCCAGGCTCCCTACCGTCGTTGCCGATACCAACGCCGGCAACTGGGCCATGGCGGTGGTAGTGGCCTCACTCCAGTGACCCAGGAGCGCTGGAAACAGGCCCAGGGCCAGCACCCCTAGGGCCAGGGCGAGGGCCGGCAGGGTTTCCCGGGGAGCCACTGGCACCAGTTGAATGTCCAGGCGCGCGTCCTCAACAGGATTGTCACTGGCGGGGGTGATCGCCAACCGACCAAAGAAGACGCGGTTCACAAGCAGCAGGAAATACACGGCCGTCAAACCTGAACCCACCATGCAAAGCAAGGTGGCGATCGGATAGGCCAAAAGACTGCCACGGAAGACCAGGAACTCGGCGATAAATCCAACCATGCCAGGCAGGCCGGCACTGGCCATCACGCCGAGAATCATCAAGGTGCCCGTAAAGGGGAGACCCCGCTCCGGATTGAGCAGCCCCCGCAGGACATCGAGGTCCCGGGTGCCTGTTTTTCGATACACGGTTCCCACCAACAGGAACAGCAGCGCCGAGATCAGCCCGTGGCTGACCATCTGGAATTCGGCCCCCAGCAGGGCCACCGGCGTGGCCGCTGCCCCAGCTAGCAGCACATAGCCCATATGACCCACGGAGCTATAGGCCACCATCCGTTTCATGTCCCGCTGGGCGATCGCCGCCAGGGAGCCATACACAACCGAAATGGCAGCCCAGATCGCTAGCCCAGGCGCCAGCTGGGCCCAGGCCTCGGGGAACAGACCCATGCCAAAGCGCAGGATCCCGTAGGTGCCCAGCTTCAACAACACCCCGGCCAACAACACGGAAACGGGCGTCGACGCTTGGGTGTGGGCGTCGGGCAGCCAGGTATGGAAGGGCACCAACGGCAATTTGATGCCAAAGCCCACCAGCAGGGCCGACAGCAGCACGATCTGGCTGCCCATGGCAAGCCGGTCGCTGGTGATCGGTGTAAGGCTGAAATCGACCGTGCCGGTGAACAGGGCCAGGCCCAGAAACGCCCCGAGGATCAACATGCCCGAGACAGCCGTAAAGATCAGGAACTTGGTGGCGGCATAGGCGCGCTCCGTGCCGCCCCAGATCGAGATCAGCAGCCAGAGGGGGATCAGTTCAAGCTCATAGAACAGGAAGAAGAGCAGCAGATTTTCAGCCAGAAAGGCCCCATTCACCGCCCCACTAATCAACAGCAACATCGAGAAATAGATCCTCGGACGTTTGCTGAAATCCCGGGTGCAGACTGCTGCCACCAGGGTGAGTGCCGCATTGATCAAGACCAGGGGCAAGGAGAGCCCATCTACCCCCAACTGGTAGTTGAGACCAATGCTCGGCACCCAGCTGTGGATCTCTTCCAGTTGCATGCCCGCTCGCTGGGGATCAAACACAAGCAACAGGGCGAGGCTGGCAACCAACTGGGCCGCCAAGATCGCAATCGTGATGCCCCGCAGGCGGCCCGGGCTCGGTTCCCCCGGCCAGAGCAACAGGGCGAAGGTTCCCAGGAAGGGAATGGCGAGCAACAGGCTCAGCCAGGGAAAGGCCATCAGAACAGAGCTCGTCATCAGCGAACCACCTCACCCACAATCCAAGTGAGGGAACTGAGCAACACCACGATGGCAATCACCACGGTGAGCACGTAGCTCTGCAGCTGGCCGCTGACACTGAGCTTGAGATTTTCAGCGCTTTGCAACGACAATCGACCGATGCCATTGACCACGCCGTTAACAACTTGGCGATCGATGGCGTTCGTGAACTGGGCTAGTCCTGCCACAAAGGCCACAATCGTGGACCGATAAATCTTTTCAGTGTAAAAATCTAGGGCCAGCAGATCCTGGAGGCCCCGCAGGGGTTGCAAGATGGAGCGGGACCAGAACCGATCGAGGCTGATCTGGCTACCAATACCCACTCCCAGCAGGCCGGATCCGGCCACGGAGAGGGCAACTGGCAGGGAGAAGGCGCCAATGCCAGGCACTGGATCAATGGTGGCCATCAGCAATGGGGTGACCAGCACCAATACGGTGAGGCTGACCATGGGCAGGGCCATCAGCCAATTCACCTCGGGGGCCCGCTTGGTTTTGGGCATGGCCGATCCCAGAAACACCGAACGGAACACCCGCGTGAGGTTCAAGGCCGTGAGCAGGTTAGTGAGCAAGATCACCCCGGCAAAGAGGGGATGGGCCTGCCAGATCGCCTGCACACCGAGGCCAAAACACCAGTAGCAGCCCAAGGGCAGCAGGCCCACCAAGCCAGCCCCCGCCACCAAAAAGGCCACCGTGGTGGCGGGCATGCGATTGCCTAGCCCCCCTAGCTCGGTGAGGTCCTGGCAGTTGGTAGTGGCAATCACACTGCCCACGCTCATAAACAACAGGGCCTTGGCCAGGCCATGGGAGAGCAGGAGCAACAGGGCTATGGCCGGTTGCTGCAGGGCGATGGCGATAAAAACCAAACCCAGATAGGAGGTGGTGGAGTAAGAAAAGGCCCGCTTGAGATCCACCTGGGCTAAGGCAACCAGGGCGCCGGCGATCGCGCTGATCGTGCCCACCACCAACAGGCCGGTGGTGGCCATCGGCGAGAGGGGCAGCAAGGGCATCAGCTTGAGCAACACCAAGGCTCCAGAGGTCACGACCACCGAATTGCGCAGGATCGAGGCCGGGTTGGGGCCCTCCATGGCCTCATCCAGCCAGAGGTGCATGGGGAACTGGGCGCACTTGCCCATGGGGCCGGCAATCAGGGCCAGGCCAATCAGGCTGCCCACCAGGGGGGCCAACGGACCCTGGGTCTGGGAAGGGTCCTGGGCATGGGCGGCCCAGCGGTAGAGATCGCTGAACTCCATCGAGCCGGCCAGGGCCGAGAGGGACACCACCCCCATCAGCAGCAACACATCGCCCACCCGCTTGGTGAGAAAGGCGTCGCGGGCTGCGGTTACCACCAGGGGTTGGGCATACCAGAACCCCACCAACAGATAGGTGGAAAGGGTGAGCATCTCCAGCAGGAAATAGCTCATGAACAGATTGCTGCTCAGCACAAGCCCACTTAGGGCACCTTCAAAGAAACCCACCAGCGCATAGAAGCGCGCCAGGGACCATTCCTTATCGAGATAACCCAGGGCAAAAAACTGGGCCAGCAGGCTCAGCAACGTGACCAATTCGAGGGCGGCCAGGTTGGTGAGCGACAAATCAAAACCGATCGCCAAGTGCAGATCGGCCGCGGAAAACCAGTTGAAACTGAGGTGCTGGGCGCCCCGTTGCCAGATTTCCAGGGTCACCAGGCTGCCGTGGGCAAAGGCCAGCAGGGTGACCAGCAAATTGAGGTAGGCCGCAGGCCTAGGACCATTGCGCTTGAACCAGCCGGTGGCCCATGGCAACGACAACAGCACACCGCTGAAGCCGTACACGGGGATCAACCAGACCAGCTGGATCGGCAGGGGAAGGGCTGCGGTCAAGGGGAAAGGGAAAGCAGGCCGCCGCAAGGACGCGGCTGGCGGCGGAATCTAGGCGGCCCAGCAAGCAACTGCCGAGCCCCAGACGGGACTCGGCCCATTAAGGCCAGGGTCAGGTCCCCTCAGAAGGTGACCCGTTGGTTAGCAAGGGAGGATGCCCCGCTCAGCTGGCGCAGCCACTGCATCAGCTCCTCGCCATGGTGCTGTTCGTCCTCCATGAGGGCCTGAAAAAAGGCGCCATTCTGCTGATCCCCCACCAATAGACAGAAGCGCAGGGCATCGTCGTAATGGTGGATCAGGTCCTGCTCCAGCACACTGTTATGGCGCAACAAACCCTCCAGATCGGCCGCGTGGGTCACGGGCCGCAACTGGGAGGCGGCTGGAGCCACCCCGAGAGCCAGCATTTGCTTGACAATGCGCTCGGCGTGTTGCATCTCCTCCACGGTTTCGTGTCGGAATCGCTCGGCCGCCTCAGCTAGACCCCAGAGCTCCACCAGGGAGGCCTGGGTCATGTACTGCTGCACCGCCGAGAGCTCCAGGCTCAGGGCGCGGCCCAGATAGCCCAGGACGCGCGGATGGGTGCCAGCGTTGGCCATCAGCTGCGACGGATGGAATCGACGCTGGCGAGCATGGGCTCGAGCTCATTGTGGGGGCGGGCAATGATGTGGGCGGCCACTAGGCCATCGCCCACGCGCTCACAGGCATCGGCGCCAGCACGCACGGCCGCGTTAACGGCACCCGTTTCGCCGCGAACCATCACGGTGACGTAGCCGCCACCCACGAATTCCCTAGAGACGAGGGTGACTTCGGCAGCTTTGGTCATGGCATCAGCCGCTTCGATCGCAGGCACCAGGCCACGGGTTTCGATCATGCCGAGGGCGATGCCCTGAATGGGAGAAGCCATGGTGTTGGAGGAAGGGGAGGTGGAAGGGGTGTTGCTGCCGCCGCCGGAGCGACTGGAGCCAGTTGAGGCAGGGGCGGACTTACTGGAGCGGCCGCCACTGGCACGGCTGCTGCTGGCCCGACTGGGCACCGCGCGGCTGGGGGCCGAACGGCTGCTGGCGGCCCGGCTTGGGGCCTGGCGGCTGCCGGAGCGCACCGGTGAGCTGCTACTCACCGCGGTGGCCACCACCGGGATGGTCGCCCCCGGACTCGGCAGGGGTGCCGGGGCCGGCGCCTTGGGAACCGCCGTAGGAACGACGGTAGCCGCGGTCACCCCAGGTGCCGAAGCCACCGAGGCGGCAGTGGGCTTGCCAGGGACCGCCGGGGGCTTGGAGGCCCCTGGCGAGGCAGCGGCGGCGGCCGCTACTGCCTTCGCTGCCGAATCGGCAGGGGTGCTCGTGCCTTTAGGGCTGGGAACGGGGGGGGTGGAGGAGGCCATGGCAGGGGAGAACAGGACGCGGAAGGGAAAGCTGGGGGCAGGGCCCCTAGGCCTCATCCGTCCGGCGACCAGTGGTCGATGATGCCGCCGATGGTGAGATCGGTGAAGATCTCAGGGTTACCGCAGGCAAAGCGGGCGGCAGAGCCGCTGGCGGTGAACACCCAATTCCCAGGTGCCGCCCCCACCGGGTCCACCGCCACGTTCAACTTGCCCTTAGGGGTGCGCAGCACCCGCAGCTGCATGTGGCCCAAACCGCCCACCCGGTGGCTGCAAACAAGGGACCCGGTGACCTGCATGATTTCCATCAGCGTGTCGTCCCTCCAGTCGATGACTGGCCAAGGACCGATGCCTGGCCACCAACCAAAGGAGTGGCCGGGTTAGGCGCCGGGGGACCGGCAGCAGCAGCCTTGGCCGCCTCGGGATCCCAATGGTCAATGATGCCGACAATGGTGAGATCACTGGGATAGGACTTACTGCCCGCGGCTTCACGGGCAGCCGAACTACCCACGCAGATCACCCAATCGCCAGGGATGCAACCCACCGCATCAACAGCAACCTTCTGGGTGCTGCCATCGAGCACAACTTGAAGATGCTTATGCTCAAAATCAGGGATGCGATTGGTGGAAACCAAAGGTTTGACGACCTTGCAAATCAGCATCTCAGTGGCCCCCTCCCGTGGCGAATGTGATCGACGATCCCACCGCTTCAGTCGGGGAATCCCGATCGTGGTCGCGGATCGTCAACAGAGTATGGAGCAGACCGTCCCGGCAGAGGTCGGCGTAGCGCACGCCAATCGCATGTTGCAATCTCTCACAGCGATGAATCGCCCGCTCGCGGGCCCCCGGCACACTGCTGCGGTAGTCGAAACGCACCACAACCGGAATCGGCAAACCGCGGGATCCATTCAGCCCCTTAAAGATCTTGACGCCCACATCCAGGTCGGCTGCGCCTTCCTCCAGGGTATCGAGATAGGCGAAGTAGGTAAGATTACGCAGATGAATCTCCTTGAAACCGATTCCCACGCCGATAAAGCGTTCGGCATGGCCGGCATCAGCGTAGGAGCCGCCATGGAACTGCCGCACGTAGTCGATCTGGGAGATGTTGTGCTCGAGCAACCTGGCCACCAGCTTGACCATGCCGGGATCGGGGGTAGAGGCAGCCGCCTGCGTCACCAGGTCCAACAGGTGGGCCCGGCCCTGGGCGGCAGGCAACTGGACCGTGGCGTCATAGGCCACCTGGGCGTCCAGCCAACGATCGAGGTTGGTGCTGCCGTCGAGACCGGGCACATGCACCCGGATCGCATCGGTGTCGGTGTCGAGGCCGATCAGCAACAGATCGACGGAAGCACCACAGCAAAAGCTGTTTTCAATGGCAGCGCGAAAATCCTGCAGGCAACCCAGTCCGCCCGAAGCCGCAGCGCCGTCATCACTGGCATGGGCGGCGCAGCCTTCGTGCTGGGGATCTAAGGAACTGAAGTGATACACCACCACCTTGAGGTAGCGGGTATCTGCCTGGGCAGGATTGGGTTTAGCTTCGCGGTAACGCCCATGCTCGGTTTTGAGCCAGCGATTCACCGTATTTTGGATATCAAACATGGCGCCTGCGTGGGGCCGGCGGCGCACGCTGCTGTAGGGAATCCTCAAGGCGTAGCCGATGGCATGGGCCAGGCGGCCATCGGCGCAGGGGGTGACATCAAGGAGGTGGAAACCACACTCGAGCAAGAAATGGTTAAAAGCCTCAGCGGCCTGGCTGCCCTGGTGACCGCCGAGGGGATCGGAACCAAAGAAACTGCGGCTGGCCTGGCCATAGGCCTCAAACACACACCAGGCAAACAGGGTGCGCATGTCCAGCTGGGTGACCCAGGCCGATTCCAAAATCGGCAGCGGTAATTCATAGCCGAGCTCTGCCTGGGCCAACTGCTGGGCCTGGGCGACAAAATCCGGCTCGTGCTGGAGGGCCGACAGGCGCTTGAGCACCGGCACAATCCGGTCAAACGAAGCCTTGGTGCGCTGGTCGTAGTTGAGCAGGCAGGCGTTCGCCGCGGCATTGCTGAGGGGATGGAGCGGCGCACTCGCACCGCGGCGGCCCCGATCGGCTAGGCGAGAGTTGAGGGACTGGCCAGACTCCAGGGACGGATTGGTCCCAGTCCAACCGCCGGTGGCGCCCAGGTCTGAATTGGGCAGCGAACCCGAAGGCCCAGGGCGACGACGGGGGGCCGTCGGTGCTTGCGGTCTGGGGGGGGCAGGAGCTCTGCGGCGGGGAGGCATGACGCTCAGCCCCTAGCGCCGCCGGACACCGTGATCAGGGAACCCTTGTCGGTGTTTCCACTGGATCCGGTAACACGGCTAACCGGCTGGGCCACCTCCTCATTGCGCTTGGGCTGGGTGCCCGGCATGGCGGACATTTGCCCCGTACGGGTGGGGTTGCGACGGCGGGCTGACCTGCCTTCGGTGCCGGTGACGCGATCGCCCCGATCCCAATCATCGCCAGTGATTTTTAGGCCAGCTGAAATACCTTCCCCGGTAACGCGGGAGGCGGGACGACCCTCCTCAGCCTCGCTGACGAGGGGCACCTGCTGGGCTTCGGCGTTGGCTAACCGGGCCCGGGCGGGGGATTGGAGGCGGCCCAGTTGGGCGCCGCCGCGATCAAAACGGAACTCCTCGGTGCCGGTGACCATGTCACCGGCCAGGTCAAAAGGGCCGGTAACCCGTCCTCCACCCAGTTCGTAGCTGCTGCCCGTCACCGACCCGCCGGTATCGCGCTTGCCACTGGCGGCGCGGGCGGGCGATTGGACGCTGAACTGCTGCCAGGGGGCACTGGTGAGCGGTTGGGGAAAATCGGGCTGGTGGCTTTCAACCGGGGCGCAGTTGGCGTTCACAAACTGGTCACCACCGATGTACGGGGTGCCGGTGACGTTTTCGCAGGCGCCGCGGCTACCGCCGGTCATCACGCCACCGATACCAGGCTGCTGGCCGCTGAGCCGGGGGCCGGGGGTGCCGGCGCGGGCAGGGGTGCGTTGGCGCATCGCCTTGACCTGGCCAGAGGAGCACCAATCGTCGGCCTGGTCCATGCCGGCGTAGGGGGTGCCAGTCACAAGCTTGCAGGTGCCGGGCTCATTGCCGGTGACGTTTTCGGAGCGGCCGGTGCGGGTGCCGCTCACCACCTGGGCCTTATTGGTGACGCTGAAGCCCACCTTCGCCGCCTCGGGGGCAGGCCGGGTGCCGCAGAAACGGTCGTACTGCTGGCTGCCGACGTATTCATCGCCGGTCACTAGGCGGCAGCTACCGGGCTCATCGCCGGTGACCCGCTCGCTGCGGCCGACGCTGGTGCCGGTGATGCCGGTACCGCGCAGGGTGTTGAAGCTGTCAACCTTGGCCGCAGCCCGGCCTCCGACGGGGGGCTCATTGCCGAGGTACTGGTCGCCAGTGAGCTGCAGGCCGGAGCCGGCCTCATCGCCGGTCACCTTTTCGGAGCGTCCCACCATCACGCCGGAGACGGAGCGGCCGCCCTGGGTCTGGCTGTGGGCCACCTTGCGGGGGGAAGGCACCACGCCACCGCAATAGGCAGCGGACTGGTTAGCCGAGATGTATTCGGTGCCGGTGACGGATTTACAGGTGCCGGGCTCATCGCCGGTCACCTTTTCGGAGCGACCCACCTCATTGCCGGTGACCCGGTTGCCGTGGCTGGTGGCGGTGACGCGCACCTTGGCGGGCTGGGAGGGGCCCGGCTCGCTCTGGCAGAAGGTGCGGAAGATTTCGGCGCCCATGTACTCGGTGCCGGTGATCTCACGGCAGGTGGCTGCCTCGTTGCCGGTGGTTTTGGTCGAGCGGTTGGCCTGGGTGCCGGTCACCACCTGGCCACTGAGGGTTTCGCTAACGCCCACTTTCAAGGAGGCTTCGGCGGCGGCAGCGGTCTTGGCCCCATTGCGATTGGGGCCACTGGGGCGCGTGCCTCCACTACGGGGGGTTCCAGCCGAACCGGCCTTGCTCTTCAGTTCGCGCACCTTCTGGGCCAACTCCCGGGTGGAGAGGTCGGGATGGCTGAGACGCACGGCGGCGGCAGAGCCCCGGCTCGAATCACTGTTGGCCAATTTGCCGCGCTTACTGAGGGCCTCACGACGGGCCAACGCCAGGGAACGACTGGGGTTGTACTGGGCTGTTGCCTTCCTCGTGCTGGTGCGGCTGGCGGTGGCGGCGCTGCCATTGCCCAAGCTGGAGCTGCTGCGGCCACTGGCCCGGGCGCTGGAAAGGGACAACGAAGGGGTGCTGCTATGGGCGGCTGGGGACCCGGTGTCTTGGCACTTGCACTTGTGCTCTGTCGTGCCGGCGAGGGCAGGCGCTGCTGCCGGGGCCTTGGCGACATCGGTGCGGGTGCGATCCCGGGAGGTTTCCGCCCGTTTGCCCCGCTTGCTGAGGGCTTCACGGCGGGCCCGACCCAACTCACGGCTTGGGTTCGACACCGGCTTGGCGGCACTGCGGTGCACGCCCTGGCTAGGCGCGGCCAAGGACCGGCTGGCCTGGGGACGACCCGCGGGGCGACTGATTTCAGCAGCCAGAACCGAGTCCACCGCAGGCCCATTGGTGCGGGAGGGCTTGGCATCGCTGGCCGATCGCACGCGGCTGGGGGCCTGGGAGTAACGACTGACGGCTTTTTTGCCGCCAGTCGTTAGGGCCCTACGGCGTTCCAGAGCTGCTTCACGACTGGATGTACTGGCCATGTCCGCCCGACGAAAGGAAGGTCTAAATAGGGGTGCAGGCATGGGCCCTGCCTGGAACGACCTGGGCCGGCCCAGTTCACTGGGGGGCCAAGGAGCCAGGGGGCTGCGCTGCAGAAAAAAGGGTGGGGCCCGGTGAATCACCGAAACCCCAGATCAAATCGCTGATCAGCGGGCTTCGAAAACCACGAAGCAAGAGCCCTGGCTCTGGGTGTAGGCGTCGTAGCCCACCAGACGCACGTGGTGATCGGGATAGGCCCGATGACAGGCTTCCAATTCGTTGACGATCACACCGAGATCCTTCTCACCGAAGAAGGGCAGCTTCCAATAGGACCAATAAATGGACATTGAACGGCTGGGGTGAACGTGCTCAACCACAGGGCTCCAGCCCTGGGCAATGATGTAAGCGATTTGATCGTAGATCTCGTCCTGGGTGAAAGGCGGCAGAAAGCCGAATGTCTCCAGGGTGGCGACTGTTTGATAGTCACCCACGGTGCTCTTGA
>ERZ889217.154-NODE-154-length-44542-cov-30.490548_pt1 | contig 44542 bp, 46 predicted proteins | sample MGYA00521098_ERZ889217 | MGnify/ENA primary metagenome ERZ889217 (study PRJEB32303, sample SAMEA104408613) | aquatic metagenome | biome: Brackish water; feature: Pelagic; material: water | place: Baltic Sea | collected 2014-06-10T22:04:00 | depth 2,362 m ... | reverse complement strand
CACCAAAACTTTGCCCGCTTTTCTGCCCGTTGCCCGATTAATTTGCCCGTTTTTTAGTCCTTGTATTTCTCTATGTGATGACTCATACTGCTCTTTGATATACGGATAGAGCATCTGGTCCTCTGACTGCCGCAAAGCACGTTAGAGACTTAGTGAATTCCTAGATGGCCGAAGGGCCTAGGAATTTACAAGCTACGGATCAGAAGGTTTGGGGTTCGAATCCCTACGGGCGCGCAAGATATATTTCTTAATGGCATCAGTTGACCAGAGCGCCCATAAAACTAAGAGCGGTTGAAATAAGAGCCTTATCGCTCGCTTACGATCGGCATCTAGACCAAATGCATCAATACCATCAATATATTGTCGGATATTTCCAGGGAAGATAAGAATAAAGAAGAGCGCTGTGGCCAATCCAACTTCTCTTCGAAATTTCCATAAAGTAAGTAATGAAATACCAAGTGCTATCTCAACATAACCAGAGGCAAGAACTACAAAGTCTGGATCAAGACCTAACCAAGGGGGTACTTGAGCTTGGAACTCTAATCTTTGAGAGGTGAGATGAAGCGTTCCGGTATAGATAAGAGTTATTCCAAGAAGAACCTGTAAAAGCTTTCTGAGCAGATCTACTAACCGAGTAATGGTCTTAGCTCAACTCTGCGATTACAAGCCTTTGATCCCTGAGCTGCTAGCTCTAAAGCAATCTCTCTATTGGGCACATCAATAATCCAAATACCACTTACATATTCATTGGAGTCAGTAAGGCTCTCCTTGATGTATTTAACTTGACCATCTCTATTATCAATCTGAATTGAATTCTCTGGAGAAGTAATTCCAACGGCTAACACCCGCTGCCCTGCGGCAACCATCTCATCATTAAAGGCATCAATTGCATCGATTTCCTGCCTTGAGTGCGCAGGTCTATCTATGCTTTCAATTACATTAATAAGAAAACGCATTACTTTTAAGTAACCTTTCAGGTTCATATCACTTAAGACGCTCAATCTATAGCAATTCTTTGCCTACTTCGTATTTAAATCACTCTGTCCTATGCTTGAGCCATGAATTCAAAAGAGAGAATCGTATTTGATCTCGCGATGATCACTATTTTTATCGCATCTGTTTGGACTTCCATTGAGCTTCAATGGGGCGTTGGAGTGGGAATTTGGGTCGGAGGAATCCTCTCGGCAGCCCTTCTACTTCTCTATGACTTAACTTCTAATTGGCCAGATAATTAGCCTTTAAAGACTCCGATAACTGCAATTACTAATAGGGCAAGAAAAGAAAGTTTCTTCCAAGATTTTTTATTTTTATGAGTCTCTTCATCGCTTAGACGCTTCTTCTCGCGAAGGTCATCTTTCCAATCTTCATCGTTATACATAAGAAGTAAGAATACAAGGTCTCTAGCTCTACTATCTAGTAGGAGTGATGAATAAAAGCTTTCCCCCATCTGTTGTGGCCACTAACCCACCTGTTGGAAGGACCTCCAAGTCTCTTAGGCGCTCATTAACTAAATAAGTGTGAATTTTACCTACGCTACTTGGGCTTTGTAATTCAATAAAGATTAAAGATTGCGAAGCTAAAGTTCCCATCACAATGTAATTGGATAGATCCCCCCAAATGCTGTTTTTAGGAAGTAAAACTAGTTCTGTGGGTGCAACAGAGGGGCTCCATTGGTATATCGGCTCTTGATAACCGACATGCGTTCCTGTTTTCTCCGGTATTACGTAATCACCAGAAGTGTAGGGTTTCCCATAGGTTACAAAGGGCCACCCATAGTCTTTGTTAGGTTCAATAAGATTTAACTCATCCCCGCCACGCGGGCCATGCTCAGAGATGTAAAGATTATTCCCAACTTTAATGATTCCTTGTGGATTCCTATGTCCACTAGAGATTTGAACTATTTTACTCTTAGAAATCTTAAAAACTCCACCCAGATAGCCACGCGCAGCGACCTGATTGATACGACGAAAACCTAGATCACCAGTTGTCAGATATGCACTCTTAGAACTCAATATTTCAATTCTGCCTGCTGCGTGTTGTACAGCACCAATTGGAACACACGGCTTTCCTTGGAACCATCTTTCACGTTTTATTATTGATTTCTTCTCAAGATTTAAGCTATAGCGAAAAACCACCAATCTCACACAGTTCTTTGCACCATTTAATTGCGGATAAGAAATCAAAACATCGATGCCCTTAACGTCCTGTTTTAATACTGCAATATCTGTTGGACCAAAACGAGAGTCTCGGATCCGCTCAGATTGGCTATAAAGCTCTCCAATTAATTGCAATGACGAATCTTTGTAACGATAGAGAAGATTTCCTGCGCCTCCTCCTCCTAAAAGTAATGATCCATCACTTAAGACCGCAAGGGCTGCTCCTCTTGAAGACTCAACAAGAGTTTCATCGATATTTTGGCTTTCAATAGATAATTTCAATTCCCCTTCACTTGCTACTGCAAGAGCAAAGACCTGGGGAAAAGCGAGAATGAAGACTAGAGCTATGCGTGGGAGTGCGGAGATCACGCGATAACTTTATACTGAGACTATGAGATCAGATAGTCGTATTTCTGCGGGAACCTTACTAATTGCCGGTGTTACTGGTTTTCTGGCCTCATTTATTTTAACAATTGATAAATTCAAAGTTTTAAAAGATGCAGGCTTTACTCCATCCTGCAATATAAACGCCAGTTTAAACTGTAAAAGTGTGATGCTTTCAGAACAAGCAGAGGTCTTTGGGTTTCCTAATTCCTTAATCGGAATTGCAACATTTGCAATAATGATAGCTTTGTCTGTCGCTATGTTTTTGCAAGTTGAGTTTCCAAAGCTATTTTGGCAGCTTCTCGTATTAGGAACCTCGCTGGCAGTTGTATTCTGTCACTGGTTAGCATTCCAAACTATTTTTGAAATTGGTGCACTTTGCCCTTATTGCATGGTTGCTTGGGTAGCAACGCTACTGGTTTTATCTGTTGGCCTTCGTGAGTTGCTACAAAAAAGAAATGAATTAACCACTGATGAGTCTGAAAAGGTAGCTATCAAAACTATCGCTAAGTGGATGTTGCCTCTTCATATCCTCTGGGCAACGCTTTTAGTTGGCGCAGCATTTCTCGGTGTTTAGTTAATTTGAAAAGTTAAATTGTCTACAGGTAAGAAAGTACTGATAAGTGGCTTTGAGCCATTTGGTGGATCTGATTTAAACTCCTCACAGCTTGTAGTGGAGGCAATCTCCAAAGAGAGCTTTACAGGGCTGGAGCTATCTGCGGTAATTCTCCCTGTCGAGTTTGATAAGGCAGCAAGAGTTCTGCTCTCTAAAGTTAAAGAGGTCAATCCAGAGATAATCATATCTTTTGGACAGGCTGAGGGGAGAAAGGCAATTACTCCAGAGAAGATTGCAATCAATCTTGATTCAGCTCGAATCCCCGACAACGCCGGGGAGTTGAGAGTAAATAAGGTGATTTTTGAATCAGGGGCAGATGGCTACTTCAGCACTCTACCTATCGAGAAAATGGTTGTTGCAGTCAAAGAGCGCGGACTAGAAAGTGAGATCTCACTAACAGCGGGAGCATTTCTCTGTAATCACATTTTCTATCATCTCCAACACCAGCTTCTTGAAAGAGGAATAAAGTCCGGCTTTGTCCACCTTCCTTTAGTTAATGAACAAATAGCTCAATATCCAGATCAACCTAGCTGGGCTTTAGAAGATCTAATTCAAGGCGTTAAAGCTGCAATTCTCAGCACGATCTGACGAAATATTTGGGCTCAAGGCCATTTGGTTATAGAAAACTCATAGAATAATTGCCTAATGAGTCAACCTCGCTTAGTTATTCATGCTGGGTTCCATAAATCTGGAACTACTGCTTTGCAGGAGTCTTTTGACTCACAGAGTGATGAATTAAGGCAGAACGGAATCATCTATCCAAATATAGGTAGAAAAGCTCACCATCACATCGCCTGGGCCCTCTCTGGAAGAACTTGGGGATGGAATAAAAAAGGTGGCGAGAAGACTTCAAGGAGAGAGTGGACTCGCATAGCAAAGGCAATTAATTCAAATAAGTCAGAGACTATTTTACTTAGCAGCGAGTTTTTCTCGGAAATATCTAAGGAAGAAATTAATACTATTTTTAATGACATTAAGGGAAGAAAAATAGAGGTGATTTTTACTGTAAGGCCTCTAGTTAAGCTTCTTGGCTCCTCCTACCAACAATATTTGAAATATGGGATCACAGCTGATTATGTAAGTTGGCTCCACTCAGTCCTTGATAAACCAGGTGAATCAAAAATTAATCCAACTTTCTGGCTGCGACATTTCCACGGAAGAGTAGTTGCCAAATGGGTTGAAGTCTTGGGAGCAGGCAATGTAACAGTTCTAATTGTTGATGAATCTAAGCCAGAGTTTCTCTATGACTCAATTAATCAATATCTAGGACTACCTAAAGATTTTATTAAACCTCAAAAAACAGGCAGTAATCGCTCACTAAGTCTTGAAGAAATAGCTTTATTACTTGAAATAAATAAAGCATTTCCAAAAGAGAGAAATTGGAGTGAATATCAGATCTTTATAAGAAATGGATATATCAGGCGTTTAACTGATGAAGTTAAGGCTCCAAGTGATGCTAGAAAGTTACTAACTCCAAAATGGGCCATTGATAAGGGCAATGAGATTGGCTCTCAAAATAAGAGGGAGTTATTAGCCTCTGAGGCGATAATTATTGGAGATATAGAGAGTTTGGATTCGGCCTCTGTTCCTGAAGGAGAGGTAGTTTATCCAACTGAGATTTCGATAAAGCATATTGCTCAAGGGATGGTTGGCTTTGATAAAGGTCTAGTAAGGAAGCTTCCTTTAAGTTGGATTAGAGGAAACCTTATCAAGCGCTATAGAAAAAAGATGCGTGCGCAAATCTTGCGAAGCCGTAAGCAGATTTAAAGTAATCCTTTATTTGCTCTCTCTAAATCGGCTTGAAAATCAACTTCAACAGCGAAGAGATCAGAGATATCAACTGGTTCTAGTTTGATTCCTGCCTTTTCGATAGCTAATTCAAGGCCACGTTCAAAGTAATCGCTATCTGCGCATTCTTCCAAATGAGTTATAACAGCAGATTTCTCATTGCTGCCAATAAAATTAATGCCAACTGCTTCACCTAAAGCATTTTTTACTTGTTTTGATAAGGAATTAATATTTCCATTGCCATCTACTGTGTATTTGATTTCTTCTTCAGATGTTGCCGAGGTGTTTACGCAGATAAAAGATCTTTCTTCACGCATACGTGATTGCACTCGCTCCAGCACTCTTGAATCAAAGACCACATCGCCGTTTAGCCAGAGGACGCCACTGTCTTGTGATGCACGAAGAGCTTTGAGAAGACTTTTAGAGGTGTTTGTCTGATCATAAACTTCGTTATAGACAAAGCTGACATTGGGGTGAGCTTCCATAATCATTTCCATCTTGAATCCGACCACGATAGTTACTCGAGCTTCTTGCCCAAAGACCTTCTCTACATTCTCTAATTGTTGGGCCATTATTGAGCGACCATCTGCAAGGGGAGTAAGAGGCTTAGGCCATGGTTTTCCAAGACGGGTGCCCATTCCAGCTGCAAGTATCACAACTTGGAGGGTCATAGATTTATACTACAGGAAATGGATAAATCCCTTACAACTGTCTTGGTCACATCTTCAACAACAGTTAGAGAAGTTCTTGATAGCTTCAAAGCCACAACAGATGATTTACTTCTATTGGATCAAAACTCGGTCATTGCTAAGCCGCACCTTGAGTTGTTAACTGACTATCCAAGAAGCGCCTCTGTAGCCCTGGTAGCAACTCAAAAAAATGGCGACACCCTTGTTCGCCAAAATAGAATAGCAAGTGCTTCATCACAGTCGCATAAAGTTACGGTAGGAAATAGAAATTTTGCAGGTGCTCTTCGCATTTCACAAAACCAGAGAGAAGAAGTAATTAAGGCTCTTGAGGAAGCTATCGATTCGAGATTGCCAGGTAATGCCATCGACCTATCTTTAGTGGCATTAACAAGAGCAAGAGTGCAGGTAGATGCAGCTGATCTATGGGCAGCGCCTTATGCTCGAAGCGCAGATAACTTGGTTAGAGAGTCAGTTGCTAGCGAACTTGAAAACCTTAATTTAGGTCAGTTGCGTCTAAAGATGGCTAATAGAGCAAATGATGGTTTCTATTCAGTGTTTTTTTTGCGCAAGTTCTCTAAGTTATTGACTTGGCTTGCAGTAAGAGTAAAGGCAACGCCAAATCAAGTTACTTTAATTTCCTTTGCAATCGGGCTTTACTCTGCTTTTTGCTTTATGCAGGGGAGTTTTTCACAAACTTTACTTGGAGCTGTACTACTACAAATCAGCATCATCGTTGATTGCGTAGATGGTGAGTTAGCGCGATACACAAGAAAGTTTTCTAAATTAGGCGCTTGGCTCGATGCTGTTACAGATCGCGTTAAGGAGTACATGGTCTTTCTAGGACTAGCTATAGGCGCAGAGAAATCAGGTGAAGATCTATGGATTCCGGCCTTAGTTATGATGTTAATACAGACATTTAGACACCTTTCTGATTACAACTTTGCTCGCTCAGTTAAATTACGAGCCGAATCTCAATTCCTTGCGCCAATAGATTACACAGCAGATTTTGATGGGATAGTTCCAACTGAGCGTGAACCTAAAGGCAGGCTTCGTTACTGGCTCGGCAAAATCATTCAATTCCCTATCGGGGAGCGTTGGTTGGTAATTAGCGCTAGCGCAGTAATTGGTGGGGCTAGTTTCACATTTACAGTTATGCCGATCCTGGCTGCTATCTCAGCATTAGTTGTATATAGAGGTCGTATCATGCGCACTCTCAAGATGGAGAGAGTGCCAAGCCGCGGGATATTAATAAGTGCGCAGCAGGACTCACTAATTCTTAAACTCAATTTCATAAAGCGCTTTGATTGGCTAGCACCGTCATTACTTAGAGCAATTGAGACACTTCTACTCTTATGGATATTCATAATAAATGAAGAGATAAACGCGGTGACTTTCATGATTATCTTTACTATTGTTTTTCATCACTACGACAATCTTTATCGTTCCCTTCAAAACGAGAAGAAACCGGTCTGGCTCTCCCGTCTTGGACTCTTTATAGAGGGACGATTATTACTCTTAGGCATAGCTGCATTCGGAGAGTGGAATTTGAGTTATATCGCCTGGTATTTCGCACTATTATTTCTTCTAACCTCATCCTTGCAATGGGTTTTAAGTCATAGAGCCAATAAGGTTAGATAATGAGTGATAGACCAGCAAATCCCACGATCTTGCAGATACGCGAGATTTCGCAACCACCTTCTGTCACTGGCCGATCTAATGCCGAGCACTGGGTTGCTGATTTCTATCTAAGAAAAATCTCTCCATACCTAACGCGATTGCTACTTAAAACTCCAATAACAGCTAATGGAGTGACATATTTGATGATTGCAACTGGCCTTTCAATCAGCGCTGCTCTACTGCTGCCAGGATATAAGGGAATTCTTCTAGCTTTATTTCTCTCTCAACTACAGATGCTCTGGGATTGTTGTGATGGTGAGATTGCTAGATGGAGGAGTACTCAATCTCCAAAAGGAATCTTCTTAGATAGAGTCGCTCACTATTTAACAGAGAGCTTGATTCCCATAGCCTTCGCACTTCGTCTTGCAGGTTGGCCTGAGAATGAAATTACCGACTGGAGACTACCTTTCCTTGCAGCGCTAATCTCTATCGCAATCCTATTAAATAAGGGTTTTAACGACGCAGTTCACGTATCTCGGGCCCTTTCTGGAGTCGGCAAGCTAAGTGATAGTAAAGAAGTTGGAGCTCCTGTAAAGAGTTGGCTACGAGTCCTGAAAGCGCCATTTAAGGTAATTGCAGTACAAAGACTCTTTCACTCTGTTGAGATGTCAATAATCATCGCAATCTTTGGAGATAACCAAGCACTTATCGAGATTGGTATTTATGTGGCACTCTTTGTCACAATAGGGCACCTACTTTCAATATTGGGCTCTCGTAAGCTCGATGGAAATAGAGCTACAAAATGATCTTTATTGTTAAAGAGATGTTTAATGGCTTTCATTATCTATTTCCCAAAGGAAAATTCCGCATCGTATTGATTGCCTTATCGGCAATTGCTGCAACAATTTCTGTCTCAGAGCTATTGGTTATGAAGTTCTTTGCCACCCTAGTTTTAAATGAAGATGAGTTCTCTAGAGAGTTTTTAGGATGGGCTATTACTGGTTTCCTTTTATTCTTTGTTCTAACCCGCGTAAGCCAGTATTTTCAAAAGAGCTATCGCGTTAAAGCCTTTGCTAGATCCTTTAGGGCAGCTAAGAAGGATCGAACTGCAAAGGAGGAGAATAAGGAATGGGGTATGGCCTTTGAGCTTAGTAAAGTGATGAGCTTTGCAACTCAATTATTGGCCATAATCGCCTTCTTTTTCTTCCTCAACCCCCTACTTGCCTTAGTAAACCTGATTATTTTAATTGCTGTCTTACAGTTTTTAGGCCGGGTATTTCAAAAGCAGATGTTGATGCAGAAAGAGCTAGCTTTAAAAAACCGCAAGAAACGCGTAAAGCCTGAGAGGCGCTACAGCATTAGAGTCAAAGCTGGTGAATCTGGAGCTTTAATGGCAAGCGGTGGAACGCTAATTTTGCTTGGATTGCTACTTTACTTAAGCGTTGGTGGACAGATATCTCCAGCAAATGCTCTCGTTATTTTTCTTGGAGCGCGCCTACAGAATGCGGTGATTTCTAATACTTCACGTTCTCTAATGAGGTATGCAAATTCCAGTTCTCGGATTGATTCAGACGATGACTTTGAATGAGATAACTCTAACTATTGCTTACTCAACCTTAAATGACCGAATACGCAATATTGATTATCCAAAAAGCAACAATGAGCATGAGGTAATTGTCTTAGTTCAAAACCCCGAAGAGGTTAGCTATAGCACTGAGGAGCTTAAAGGAAAGCTTGTTGAGTTAAAGAGCCGGGGAGTAGCCAAGAGTCGAAATGCAGCAATCAAATATGCATCTGGTAAATATTTAATCTTCGGAGATGATGACATCACCTTTATTGAAGAGGGGATAGCAGATCTAATCTCCTACTTCGAATCTCATCCTGAATGTTCAATTATTCTTGCCCAAACTACAGATGAATCTGGCAAACTTCGAAAGGTTTATCCAAGTAGATTTCATAAGCTGAGTAAGTACAACTCAGCAAAGGCTGCGACCTATGAAATGATGATAAGAATTGAGTCGATTCGTAGCGCAGGCATTGAATTCGATGAGAATTTTGGAGCAGGAGTTGAGAATTACTTGGGTGATGAATATATCTTCATTGCAGATGCCTTAAATAAGGGGCTAAAAGGGGTCTATCTACCAATAAAAGTAGCAATACACCCCTCTGATAGTTCTGGAAGTCGTTGGGGAACAGATAAAGATCTTAAGGCGCGCTCTGCGGTTTTCACTCGAGTCTTTGGCCCGCTAGCTCCAATCTTTAGAGCTCTCTTTCTTATTAAGTCGCAGCTCTTCAAATTTCGAAAAGGCAGAGTCGGAATCATTAACTCTCTCCGGTTCATAATTGGGCGATGAAAATCTTTGCCCATAGGGGTTATAGCCAAAAGCATCCCGAGATGACTCGCGTTGCCTACCAGGCAGCAATTGAAGCTGGTGCTGATGGATTTGAATGTGATGTCAGGCTAACAAAGGATAAGAAAGTTATTTGCTTCCATGATGCAAATACAAAGAGAATTACAGGTAATTATGAATTAGTTTCGCGTTTAACTGCGCAAGAGTTAATCAAGAAGGCAGATGCTTTAACTCTAGAAGATTTACTAGTTATAGCAATTGATTCTAAGAAAGACCTTCTAATTGAAACCAAGCATCCAGTAGCAAGCGGTGGAGCTATTGAGAAGAAAACTATAGATTTAATTAATCAATATAGAGATGAGATAGAAAGAGCTGGAATAGAGGTTGTGATTATCTCCTTTTCTTACCTGGCAGTTCGCCGAGTTAGGCGCAGTGGTATTACCGCAGCAAAGGTCATTAGATATGGCTTAGCGGCCCTTATTTCTAGATCTAGAGTTGTCGCTATAAAAATGGCCACACTTAAGCGCTATCCATTTCTAATTAGAGTCATTAAGACCGATCGCATTTATGTATGGACTGTTAACTCTAAAGAGGATTTAAGGTGGCTCAAAAGTAGAGAAATATTTGGAGTAATTACCGATCGCCCAAAGCGCGCAAGTAGAGTTCTAAAAAAATAAGAGTTCTATCACTCATCTTCCTGAGCTCGAGCAAGTCGCTGTGAGATATAAACTGGAATTAGTGAGAGCAAGATAACCACAGTGGCAACAACATTTACAACGCTTGCCTGATTGGGCCTTCCAACCTCCTTTAAAATCCAGAGAGGCAAGGTATCTACCCCAGGGGGAGCTGTAAAAATAGTTACGACAACTTCATCAAAACTTAGTGCAAAGGCTAATAACGCTCCTGCAGCAAAAGAGGTTCTAAACTGAGGAAATGTAACAAGCCTAAAGGTCTGCCATAGGCCAGCTCCTAAATCAGCAGAAGCTTCTTGAAGGTTCGGGTTCATCCGGCGCAGGCGTGCAAAGACATTATTGAAAACCATTACTATGCAAAATGTTGAGTGAGCAACAATCATTCCAAAGTAACCGATATTAAATCCCATCGGAGTAAGGAAGTTGGAGTATGTATTACTAAAGGCAACACCTGTTACAACTCCAGGAAGAGCGATAGGCAGAACTACCAAAATATTAACAGTGCCTCTCCCAAAGAAGGAGAAACCCTTCATAGCAAAGGCAACTAGCGTTCCAAGCACTGAAGCAATAACCATAGCTCCCGTTGCTACAAGAACTGAGTTAAGTAGTGCGTCTCTAATTGGTTGATAACTTCTAGCAAACTCCCACCACTTAGTTGAGAAGTTATCTATTGGCCATCCTGAAATCTGTGACTCATTGAAAGAATTTAGAATCAGAACCATTAACGGGGTATACATAAAGAATAAAATAGAGAGCACGACAATTCCAAGTGCTACTCGAGTCAACCTTGACAGCCTTAACATTTACATACGCTCCAAAGATCCGGTGCGCCTTGCCACCATAAGATAAATCACTACAAAAGCAATTGGAATCATGGAATATGCGGCAGCAACAGGAGGATTTAGGTTGATATTTGCAGCAATAATGCTGCCAATCATCTGAGTTGCCCCACCCGTGAAACGAGCAGCTAGATAGTCACCTAAACTTAAAGAGAATGTAAACACAGATCCTGCAATGATGGCTGGAACAATCAGTGGGATGACAACGCGATAAACAGTAGTAAATCCCTTAGCTCCCATATCACTTGAAGCATCAAAGAGATTTGGCGGGATCTGGCGAATAGCTGTGTATACCGGAAGAGCCATATAAGGAAACCAGAGATAAGTAAGAGTTAAAATCACGATTGGAATTGAGAATCCAGGTCCGCGAATACCAAATGGAGCCATAAACCAATTAAAGAAACCCTCTTCAGTAAAGACCAGTCGCATAGCAATTATTTTTACTAAATATCCTGCCCAGAGGGGCAGTGTTATTGCAACAGCCAGAAAATTTCGCAGCCGTGGGTTGGCAATCTTTGCCATATAAATCCCAAGTGGAACAGCGAGAAGAACACAGATCGCAGTTACTGATAGAGCAATAAAGAGAGTACGAATTGAGGTAGCAATATAGGCAGGTACTGTGAATATCATTATGAAGTTCTCTAAAGTGAAACCAGGTCTAACTCTTGAAGTAAATGGGTCTACATTCCAGAAAGCTGTTATCAGCAAGAGAAAGAGTGAGACTATGTAAACGCCAACGATCCATGTCATAGGAAGAGTTAAGAGCGAGATCAATCTAACCTTTGGCTTTCTTAGCAGAAAGGAAGAGATTGGTTGGCTGCCCTTAGAGGTTGATTTCGTTGACATATTTATTTTGATTAGTTTGTGTGGGAGCCGATCTCTCGGCCCCCACACAACATTTATCAACCTTTAACGGTTGCCCAAGCGTTAGTCCACTCTTGGAAGCTAGTGCACTTAACGTCTTTTCTACCATCAACGCAGGTCTCAATTGGAGTTGTCCAAGGCCAAATTCTCTTGAAGAACTCTTCATCTTCTGCAAAGAAGGTGTCGCAGTGAGCTTGAGCCTCAGGGCTGGAAGCGCAGTATGCGACGTTTGCTGGTGCCATACCGAAGTTAACAGCGATAGCGCCATTTACATCTGGCTTGCTGGTGTAATCCATCCAAGCATAGGCACAGTTGATGTTCTTAGTAGTTGAGCTAACCAACCATGAGTCAAACCAACCAGTTGAACCTTCAACTGGAAGTGTTGTCTTTAGGTTGTCTTGAGCTGCAAACTTACGAAGAACTTCCCATGAAGTACCAACCACAGTATTGCCACCAACATAAGAAGTTATCTGCGCTACTGGATCTGACCAGTACTCACCAATAACCTGATTCTGTTGCTTCAATAGATCGATAGCAGCAGCTAACTGTGTTTCATCTAGAGCGTAAGGATTCTGAATTCCTAGCTCTGGCTTGTGATACATCAAATAGACAGCTGCATCAGCAATATAGATAGGTGCATCGTAAGCAGTGATCTTGCCCTTGTAAGGAGTATCTAGCTCCCAGACAACATCCCAACTCTCTGGCGCTCCACCGGTTACATCTTCGTTGTATTGAAGCAGGTTAGCGCCGCGACCAATTGGAACACCGTAAGGCTTTCCATTTACTGTGTCGTAAATATTTCCCTTCATACCAGCGGCAATCTCATCGCTGAAGTTAGGGATTAGGTCCAGATTTAATGGTTGCACGTCGCCACCGACAATAAGTCTTAGAGCGGCATCACCTGATGCTGAAACGATGTCATATTGACCAGTTCGCATCAAAGTAACCATTTCATCGCTGGTACCTGCAACGCGAGGATTAACTTTGCATCCAGTATCAGCTGTGAATTTATCGGTCCAGGCTGGTTCAACAAAGCCTGACCAGTTAACGATATTTAATTCGCCCTCAAATTCACCCATGGCTTCATGCATTGGGACATCGGGCACTTCAATTGCAACCCCAGAGCTCTCATCGCTTCCTGATGAACATCCACTGATGATCAGAACAGATGCGGATAGAGCGCTAAGTATTGCGAGTTTCTTCCCCTTCATTTTCTCCCTTTCGTGTGACTCGAGTCAGCACTAGACAGGTATCTGAGCTACATGGCTATTTCGCCATACGGCCATTACCTGATCGCCAGCGACAAAACTATCGTCCTGTCCCAGCAATTCTGTATTTGTCTTCCTAACTGTCAATTTCATACCAAACTCTGTTTCAATAATATAAATAGTATTTGCGCCAACGAATGCTGCCTCATGAATAGTTCCTACTATTGAAGTCTCACTCTTATCAATCTTGGTTCCAAGCGCCTGTAATCTGATTCGCTCTGGCCTAATACTTACTGTGCTTGAAGTCCCCAATAACTTGCTAGCCATATCTGCTGTGAAAATATTTGCTGTTCCTAGAAAACCAGCTACAAAGTTAGTTCGCGGCTCCTCATAAACCTGTTCAGGTGTTCCAACTTGTTCTATGCGCCCAGAGTTGAAAACCACGATGCGATCACTCATCCTCATCGCCTCTTCCTGATCATGAGTGACAAAAACAAATGTTATTCCAGCATCACGTTGAATCTTTTTTAATTCAACCTGCATCTCTTCTCGAAGCTGTCTATCAAGTGCGCCGAGCGGTTCATCTAGTAGTAATACCCTAGGCCTTAAAACTAAAGCTCGAGCCAGAGCAATTCTCTGTCTCTGACCACCAGAGAGTTGATGTGGCAAACGATCAACAGTTTCTTCGAGCTTTACTGAAGCAATAGCTGCTATGGCTTGCTTAGCTCTTTCAGCTTTAGGGACCTTTCTCGTTCTCAATCCATATTCAACATTTTCTTGAACGCTCATGTGAGGAAAGAGCGCATAATCTTGAAACACAGTATTAACGTCACGATCAAAAGGAGGAAGGTGAGTTATATCTTCACCATTTAACCTAATTAAGCCAGCATCGGGATCTTCAAATCCAGCAATCATTCGAAGAACTGTGGTCTTGCCAGATCCAGATGGTCCAAGCAAGGTGATGAATTCACCTGATTCAATATCTAGAGAGATGTCATCAACGGCCTTGAGGTTGCCAAAAGATTTCGTCAGATTACGAATCTCAATTAAAGCCACGGAAAGACTCTATCTAGTAGCGCTGCCTTTGTAAGGGGGTTTTGATAAATATTTGGCAAAGATTTCTAAGTGGGGGAAGATAGCGGGATGGATGAGAACCTAACGCTCTCGATTGATTGCGGGGGACTCTATCTAAAAAGCTGTGTTCTTGATAGCTCTGGAACGATGCACTCCAAGCCAAATAGAATCCCAACGCCCTATCCACTTCCTCCGGTAACTTTTGTCGAAACCATTGCCGAGATTGCATCGGGCCTTCCTAAGGCTTATCGCGCCACAATCGGAATGCCAGGAATGATTCGAAATGGCGTTGTTATCTCAACCCCGCATTACATAACAAAGAGTGGGCCGCGAACAAAGATCGATTTAGAGAGCGCTGAACTCTGGTCTGGTTTTGATGCCCAGAAAGCAATCTCAACAAAACTAAATGTTCCAACTTTAGTTTTAAATGATGCTGAAGTTCATGGCGCAGGAATTATCACTGGCTCCGGGTATGAAGTTGTTATTACTTTGGGAACTGGTCTTGGCTTTGCTATTTTTTATGGTGGAAAGCTAACCCCACACTTTGAGCTCTCCCATGCCACAGTGCGCAGGGCAACAACTTATGACACTTGGATTGGCGAGCAAGAGCGCAAGAGGCTTGGAACAATATTTTGGTCACGAAGAATTAAAGTTTTAGTAGAAGAGCTTCGCCCAGTTTTCAAATGGGACAGGTTATATATTGGTGGTGGAAATGCAAGACTAATTCGCCCTATAGATTTAGAACGTATGGGTGATGATGTAGTTATAGTGCCAAATACCGCAGGAGTTGCAGGTGGCGTTAGGGCTTGGAACTTAGAGCATTACTATCGAGTTTAAGCGCGAAGTGCTTTAGCAAACTCTAAGAAATCTCCAACGATAATATCTATCTCACGCTGGCTATGGGCTAGAGATATCAACCATTGCTCATCAAGTCCTGGTGGGGTCATTACATTTCTATTTAACGACCAGAAGAAGGATAGTTCTGCGATATCAAAGTCTGTAGCCTTGTAATCACGATAATTTCTAACTGGGCTAGCAGACCAAGTAATACATCCCTTAACTCCAAAGCCAACTGTGTGGGCTGGAATCTCATACTCATTGATAATCTCAGCGATTTTACTTAAAGCATCCCTATTTAAATCTTCAGATTTCTTTAGCGCCTCAGGGGTGCAGATGCGATCTGTTGCTCTAATTCCCGCCATAGCTAAGTAATGGCCGTTAAATGTTCCAAGATGGCTATGTTTGCCATTGACAACAACTTCCATATATTCCCTTTTACCGCCAAAGGCTGCAACTGGGATACCGCCACCAATTGATTTAGCGATAGCGATTAGATCAGGCTTAACACCAAGTCGTTGGGCAGCGCCTTGCGAACCTGCAGTAAGACCTGTTTTAACTTCATCAAATACTAGTAATACTCCATATTGATCACAGAGCTCGCGCACTCTCTCCAAATAACCAAGATCTGGAAGAACAATTCCAATATTTTCTAGAACTGGCTCCATAAATACACAGGCAATTTTATCTGCATCCTTTTTCAATACTCGCTCAATTGCCTCAGCATCGTTATATGGAACCACCCAGACATCACCTGGCACTATGGCTTCAAGTGGAACTGCATTTGGTGAGTTGGCATCGCCTGCAAGGGAGATATCTGGTTTTACTGAAACCATTAGAGAGTCATATGAACCGTGGTATCCACCCTCAATTTTTATAACGCCAAGTTTTCCAGTAGCCGCCCTTGCCGTTCTTAAGGCATACATAGTTGCCTCGGTACCCGAGTTTGCAAAGCGGACCATATCTAGGCCAAATCTGCGGCAGATAATTTCAGCCCCAGATCTAGTGATAGGCGATGGAGTGGCAAATAGAGTCCCAACATCTAGGGTGGCATGGGCCTCTTTAACTACCTCTTCATTTAAGTGGCCGACTAGAAGAGCTCCAAAGCCCATTGAGAGATCGAGCATCTGGCGACCATCGACATCGGTAAGCCATGCCCCTTTAGCGGCAACAATTGAAATTGGGTAGGGATCCCAGTGTTGGAAACTTGAAGCTACACCTAGTGGAGTGACTTGAGAGGCGCGCCTATTTTCAACACCAGATTCTGGGGCAAGTTTTGCAAACTTATCTTTCTCTATCTCCAATAGCTCACTGATGCGTTTAGGAGAGACTGGCTTAAATGTATGAGGAGTCGATCTAAATGTTTCTGGGTGATGAGTTTTATTGAACATGGGATTGGTTTGGACTTCCCAAATACGGATCATTAGATCCGATTTGTTGGTACCACGCCCCTATTCGCTAATCAAGTTTCTCCGAAGCCTACCCCTACCCCAAAGCTTCGTCAACAGATAGGTATTTCGTGCGTGTTTACCGCATGAATAAATCACGAAGTCTTCGTGTCGTTAAATAAAGTCCACAGATAATCATTACTACAAAATAAGAAATATGTAGCAAAGTTCCTGAATCTAAATCACCAAACCAAACATTACGTACCAATTCAATACCATGCCAGGAAGGCATTAACTGAATTAAAAACTCTAACCAATCAGGATAAACCGAGATTGGATAGAGAGAACCAGAGAATAGAAACAGAGGTAAAACAACAATATTTATCATGCCCATCTGCTGATAGGTTTTGAAGTAAGAAGTAATAGCCATACCAAATGAGGCAAAACCAAAAGCAATAAACACAGCTGCAGGTATTGCTAAAACTGCAGAGAAACTAGGAACTAAGCCAAGAGGGGCGGCAATAGCAAGGAAGGCAATGGCATAACTCAAACCTCGAAATAAGGCCCAGATTATTTCGCCAAGTGCCACATCAAGTGGACCTAGGGGGGTTGCCAGCATTCCTTGGTAGAGCTTGCTCTCATTTAATTTAAAGAAAACATTCCATGTTGAGTCATATATAGCTCCATTCATGGCGCTAGTTGCCAGTAATCCTGGGGCGATAAAAACGGTGTAATCAATAGTTTTATCTCCAAGGGTGACATTTCCAATTAGCTCACCCATGCCATAGCCAAAAGCAAGCAAATAGAGCACTGGCTCAACAAAGCCAGTAGCAATTGGAACCCAAGTTGAGGAGCGAAGAGCTATTAGAGATCTTTCGATAATCGCTCTTGAGCGCCCAGCATAGATTTGATGGCCAGTGCGATTAGCTCTGGCATCTGCAATTGCTACCGCGTTACTCATTTAGTCAACCTAATAGTGAAAGTTTTATTGGCAAGTGCAAAACCACCAATTAGTAATGCAAGAAGAAAAGCAAAGTGAACAGTTAACATCGTTGCACTTAACGGATATCCATAAGAGAAATATCGACCAAGTTCGGTGGAGTGCCAGAGTGGCGAAATCCAACCAATTGGCTGGAGATAAATTGGCATAGAATCAAGCGGGAAGAATGTGCCTGAAAAGAGGAACATCGGCATAATTATTAGGCGATTTAGCACAGTCATAAAGTAATCATCATTTTTTACCTTGGCAGTAATTCCTATGATGATTGCAGCAAATGCACCTGCTGCAAATATTGTTACAGGAATTACATCCCAGGATTGTTCAACGCTCATTACTCCAAATGCAATAAGCACTGCCCAATAACAGATCACAGTGAAGGCAACTCGAGCCAGAGCAGCGATAAAAACACCAAGTGCAATCTGTGGCCCAGTAATTGGAGTTGAGTTCATTGCATAAAAGAGTTTTCTCCACTTGAAGCCTTCCATCACTGGAAACATAGCTTCATCTAAGGCTGCAGTAATAGCAGCGCTTGCAAGAAGTGCTGGCGCGATAAAGGTTATATATTCAACCCCACCGGTTCCAGAAGTTCCGGAATTCTCATTTACTAAAACCCCAACCCCAATACCGATTGCTATCAAATAGAAAAGTGGATTACCAATGGCGACAATGGCGATAACACTTTTCCACTTAAGCATCGCAGATATGCGAGCCTCAGCAACATAAATAGCGCCAAAGCTTCGAATCTTGGTAACGCTGATCCCTGAATTCATTCGATCAGGGTTCTTCCAGTTAGACGAAGGAATACATCTTCTAGTGAGCTACGTCGGACAAGTGAGGTGGTGGGGTGGAGCTTCTTATTTAAGATCTCTTCGAGAAGAGCCTCTCCATCCTCGACATACATCAAGATTCGATCTGGCAACTCCTCAATCCGAGAGCACATAGCTCTAAGAGTTGGAGCAATCTCTTTATTCCTATCAGAACCAAAGCGAACTTCCAGAACTTCCTTCGTTGAGTAGGCCTTTATTAACTCCAGGGGAGATCCTTCAGCCATGATCTTGCCTTTATCCATCACAACTAAGCGATCACAGAGTTGTTCAGCTTCATCCATAAAGTGAGTGGTAATAACTAAAGTCACGCCTAGTTCTTTAAGGCGAAATAACCTATCCCAGAGAATGTGGCGAGCCTGGGGATCAAGTCCAGTAGTTGGTTCATCAAGCATCAAAATATCTGGCTCACTAACTAGAGCTCTAGCAATTGTTAATCGTCGCTTCATTCCACCGCTTAACGCATCAACTTTCACATCACGCTTTTCTTCCAACTGCGCAAATTCCAAAAGCTCTTCTATCTTGGTGCGGATAAACTTCTTACTTAGTCCAAAATAACGGCCATAAATAAAAAGATTTTCAGTAACGGTAAGTTCGGTATCTAAATTATCTTGTTGCGGAACAACGCCTAGGTGAGCCCTGATTTGTGGACCATGCTCTTCAGGATCTCTTCCTAAAATTGTGATTGTTCCTGAGGTGCGCTGCGAGGTGGCAGCGATGATTCTCATAGTTGTTGACTTACCAGCTCCATTTGGTCCAAGTAGGCCAAATGACTCACCTTTGGCTACATCAAAGTCGATGGCATCTACAGCTGTGAAATCCCCGTAGCGCTTGGTTAAGCCCCGGGCAGAGATAAGGGGTTCAGACATTGATTTATCCTATCGCGCTCCAGTAGGTCTATAGTTCTGCTACGTGCGGTTAATTCATCAACCAAATCACGATCTCACCTACGACGATGTCTTTATGATTCCCTCGCGCTCTGGTGTTAGTAGTCGTATGGATGTTGACCTAAACACTTTAGATAATACCGGCGCCACCATTCCTTTAGTAGTTGCCAACATGACAGCAATTTCTGGCAGAAGGATGGCAGAGACCATTTCAAGGCGCGGTGGTCTAAGTGTTATCCCACAAGACATTCCAATTGATGTAGTTACTGAAGTTATCTCATGGATTAAATCCAGACACATTCTCTTTGATACACCAATCACTTTAACCCCAGAGCAGACAGTCGCTGATGCCGCATCTCTAATTCATAAGAGAGCTCATGGAGCAATCGTGGTAGTTGAAAACAATAAGCCACTCGGAATTGTGATGGAGGAAGATTGGGAGGGAGTTGATCGCTTCACTCAATTAAGCAGAGTCATGTCAAAGGATTTAATGGTAATTCCAAGCTCAGTTAGCGCTCGGCAGGCCTTTGATTTACTCACAGAGAAGAATCGCCGCCTTGCTCCCGTAGTTGATGGCAGCGGCGAGCTAGTTGGAATTATCACCAAAATCGGCGCGCTACGTGCCACTTTATATAAACCAGCACTTGATAATCAGGGGCGATTAAGAATTGGCGCAGCACTTGGCGTTAATGGAGATGTGAAGACAAAAGCAGCAGAATTGATAAGAGCCGGTGTTGATCTTTTAGTTCTTGATACCGCTCATGGCCACCAAGAGAAGATGATTGAAGCTCTAAGAGCTGTCCGCTCATTAAGTCCAAATATTCCAATCGTTGCTGGCAATGTTGTTACTGCAGAAGGTGTTAAAGATTTGATTGAAGCAGGGGCAGATATCGTTAAAGTTGGCGTTGGTCCAGGCGCGATGTGCACAACCAGAATGCAGACTGGAGTTGGCAGACCACAATTTTCAGCAGTGATGGAGTGCGCAGAGGCTGCAAGAGAGCTTGGAAAACATATCTGGGCAGATGGAGGCGTTAGACACCCAAGAGATGTTGCCTTAGCACTTGCTGCTGGCGCATCAGCTGTGATGGTTGGCTCATGGTTTGCTGGAACCTATGAATCTCCAAGTGATTTACGAGTTGATTCCTCAGGTCGGCTATATAAAGAATCATTTGGTATGGCATCTGCTAGAGCCGTGGCTGCAAGAACATCAAATGAAGATGCCTTTGAACGCGCTAGAAAAGCTCTATATGAAGAGGGCATTTCAACCTCTCGAATGTATTTAGATCCAATTCGTCCTGGAGTTGAGGATTTAATTGATGAAATCATCGCAGGGCTTAGATCTTCTTGCACTTATGCGGGAGCGAAAAACTTAAACGAATTTGCGCAAAAAGCTGTTATTGGAATTCAATCTGCATCAGGGTATGCAGAGGGACGAGCCCTTAATACCTCTTGGAGTAAGTCTTAAGCCACCCTTGCATATCTAGAGGCGAGAATAAGAAGGTAGGAAAGCCCTGCTAATAACATCAAAGTCCAACGTAGTTCAAATGCATCAGCGATAAATCCGATAAGTGGAGGACCGATAACAAAGCCGAAGTAGGAAACTCCAGATACTTTTGCAACTGCCTCAGATGGAGCTATAACTCCAGAGTATCTAGTCAAAGCAATAGTTCCAGCAGCGCTAAACATCAAAGGAATAACTACCGATAAACCAATCCCAAGTAAAAACCACGCAACCATAATTGCTGGAATACCGCCGATTAATAGCCCTGCGCTAAGACCAGTCCCAGCGATAACACCACCTGCTGCAATAACTTTAGATGCACCAAAACGATGAGCGAGATAATCACCAGAGAGGCGCCCAATAATCATCGCTGTGCAGAAAACAATATAAGGCAGAGTAGAGATAAAAGGAGATGCGCCAAAGGTTTCACGAGCTAAAACTCCACCCCAATCACCTGCCGCTCCCTCACTTAAGGCTGCAAACAAACCAAAGAGACCCAATACGGCAAAGATCGGTGGATGCTTCGCTCTCTTCTCATCTCCAAAGTGATGGGTATCAGCAGAGGCTGGGAGAAAGAGTGGTCGCACTAGAAGAGCTGCAACAATATAGAGGAGTGCTAGTGATGAGCCTTGAGTTAGTGGAGTTATCTCTATCTGCGAAAATATTCCTCCTAATATTCCACCAAATAAAGTTCCAACTGAGAACATTGCATGAAAGACGCTCATCAATCGTCGCCCTGCGCGCTGCTCAACAACTACAGCATGAGCATTCATCGAAACATCTTGAGCTGCAAGTACAAATCCAAAGATAAATAAAGTTATCCAAAACCAAGTAAGCGAAAAGAGAGCGCCAAGAAGTAAATAAGAGAGAGCGAGTGCAATAGTTGAGAAGAAGATAATTGGCTGGCTTCCATATTTTGCTGAGTATTTACCAGCAGGTTTAAGGGCTAGAAATACCCCTGCTGAGATAAAGAGCAGAGAGAGACCAAGGGTTGCATTTGAAATATCTAGAATCCTTTTAAAGTCTGGGATTCTTGCCACAAAGCTTCCAGCGCTAAAGCCATTAATAATGAAAGTGATAGTGACCGCTATACGAGCGCGTCTAAGAGCAAGATCCATAAGTTGCAAAGTCTACTCAGCCAAGGTTGAATAATCTTTAAGGCTTCATTCAGCAAAGAGTGGTTAGGTTCCGGGCATGAGAAATTTATCAACATTTAGCAAGGTAATGGTCGGCTTTATCGCAGGTGCATTTATCGCAGGAAGTGTCGCTGTTGCGGTCACTCCAGATATGCCCCCAACCAAGGTCTGTGTCGATAATCGAACCAAAGCCCTCTATTCAGCAACTAATGGAAGTTGCTCCAAAACCCGAACTCTTATGGAGGTTGCAGGTTCTGGGGTTAATGTAGAGAGTATTGCCGCTGCTGTTTCTCCTTCAGTGGTCTCTATCGCAGTTAGCGCGGCTACTGGAAGCGGTAGTGGATCTGGAGTTATCTATCGCACGAATGCTTCTTCCTCTTTTATTATTACAAATAACCATGTTATTGAATCAGCTGCAACAAGCGGCAGCGTAAGAGTTGAGTTAAATAATGGTGATTATGAAAAGGCCACTATTGTAGGAAGAGACAGCACCTATGACATCGCAGTTCTAAAAATTGAACGTGGAAATCTCAAGGTAATTACCGTTGGCAACTCAAATAGATTAGCTATTGGAGAGCCAGTTGTGGCATTTGGTTCCCCACTTGGGCTATCAGGGACTGTAACTAGTGGAATTGTTTCAGCCTTAAATAGACCTGTTACTACCGGAAGCTTTGGCGCCGAATCATTTATTGATGCAATTCAAACCGATGCAGCTATTAATCCTGGTAATTCAGGAGGTCCATTGGTGAATGGCACTGGCGCGCTAGTGGGAATTAACTCTGCTATTGCAACGCTAAGTTCTGGAACTTCAGGATCTATCGGACTTGGTTTCTCAATTCCTATAAATCAAGCAAAGCGAGTGGTTGATGAAATCATCGACACTGGGAAGTCATCTAGGCCGTTTCTAGGTGTTAATTTTGATACTAGTTATACCGGGCTTGGCGCAAAGGTATTGCGGCTAGTTCCTGGTGAAGCTGCTGAGAAAGCCGGGATTCCAGCAGGCGCCATTATTAGAGAGATTGAAGGAAAGAAGATCAATGATCTAATAACTGCCATTGTTAGAGTCCGCTCCTACGCTCCAGGTGAGACCATCAAGGTCACAGTAGATATGCCTGGCGGGGGATCAAAGACCTTCTCAGTGGTGCTTGGTAGGGCCGACTCACAGTAATTGTTACTTCTAAAGGGTCCGCTTAATTAACACCTGATAAGTTAAGGCTTACTCGCAGCGCTACTAGTGAATGGAGAAGTGCATTGGCCGACGAACACAACGACGATGATGTTAATGATGAAATCATTACTGAAGAAATGTTGTGGGAACGAATACCTGAAACTCAAGGTGTAGATCGTGCCAGTACTTATTACGAATTAAGCGCTCGAATTTATGCTCGTGGCCAATACGATGAAGCTCTTGCTCTTGCCGAAACAGCTCGCGATATTTACTCAGAGCTTGGAAGCGCCGCCCCAAGTGAGGGATTAGCTCAGGCTTATTCAGCAATTGGTTATAACTTAAATCAATTAAAGCGAATGAATGAGGCAGCAACTGCCATGAGTAAAGCTGTGGAATTACTTCGTGAGAATAAGTCACCGATGGCCCTCGAGCTAGCCTGCACGCTAGGTGAATGGTGGTTTAGTTCCAAGGAGTATCAGAACACTATTGATTGCATGCAAGAGTGTGCTCGCGAACACTTAATTGATGGAAATGAGCTAGGAGCAGCAACTGATTTTCATTTAATTGGCTGCGCCTATCGAGAATTGAAGATGTATGACAAAGCACTTGAAGCATTCTTTGAGGCAAGGAAATATTTCAAAGAAGCTAAAGAGGTAATTCATGTTGCAAGATGCGATCAGAAAATTGCTCATTGCTATACCGAACTTAGCGATGCCGATTCTGCGCTAACTGCAGCTCAAAAAGCTGTCGATGTCTTTACAACTGCTCATGATCAACGCCGCCTGACCTATGCCTCATTTGAATTAGGTAAAGCCCAGGTCCTATCTGGCGAGGTTTATGAAGGTTTAACCACTCTGGAGGGTGTACTTGATTCCGCAGCTGAGGCTGATCTCAAAGACTTTGAATTTATCGTCTCTATTGAGCGGCGAATTGCAGCGATTCTTCACACCCTTGGTCGCTCCGATGAGGCGATTGAAATTGAACGGAGAATTAAGTCAGTCTCAGAAATTATTGAAGATTAGTGAGTTCAGTAGATCTCTCTCATCTTAAGGGGCGCGATAATTTAATTATCACCATGGTCTGCTACGGCAATATCTGTCGCTCTCCAATGGCAGCAGCAGTTCTTGCCAATAAAGTTTCAAAGCTAGAGAGCCCAAAGATATTTGTCGATTCTGCTGGGACTTCAAATTGGCATGTTGGTCAAGGACCGAATCCTCCATCGAAGAGAACTTGGGAGAAGGCTGGATATTCCTTTGACCATATTGCATCGCAATTTAATTACTCACGCCTTGTAACAGCTGATCTAGTTTTAGTGATGGATAAAGATAATCATGTAGAAGTGAGCAAATATGTTACAAGTAAAGAAGAAGAACGCAAGATCTATTACTTAAGACAATTTGATCCAAGTGGCCCTGATTCATTAGAAGTTCCAGATCCATACTCGCTGCCAGATTCAGCATTTGAAAGTGTTTTAGAAATGGTGGAGAAAGCAACAGATGGGCTTATAGAGCAATTACTTATTTAAGTGCTGCATCGCCCAGGCATACATAGCAATTGCTCCAGCTGCTGAGGCATTCATAGATCTAGTAGAGCCATATTGCTTGATTGATAAGACTTGGCTACAGACTGCAACTGCTTCATCTGACATACCGGCTCCCTCTTGACCAAGAAAGAGCACGCATTCTTTAGGCAATTTAGCGCTCTCTAGAGGCTTTGATATCTCTAAGTTATCAATCCCAATAATCTCCACCTTATTTTCATCAGCCCAGGTTTTGAATTCAGTGATAGTTGCGTGGTGAATCACTGTTAAATACTTATCTGTGACCATTGCGCCGCGTCGATTCCAGTCGCGTTTTCCTACGATATGAACGGTAGAGACATTAAAAGCATTTGCAGTTCTTACAACTGAACCAATGTTTAAATCATGTTGCCAATTTTCGATAGCTATTCGCAAGGCATGTCGCTTGGTATTTAGATCACTTACAATCGCTTCAACTTTCCAATAGCGGTATTTATCAAGCACATTGCGGCGATCGCCATTTGCAAGTAATTCAGGATCAAGGTGCTCATCACTTGGCCATGGCTTTGGGTGAGGTCCTACGCCAACTACGGGGTAAAACTCACCGGGACCAATTTCACCTGGTGGCAAACTCATAGATTACTTACCAACTTCTTTGCTTCATCAATAATTCTCTTCTCATGTTCTTTTAATTCATGACCTGGATAATTATTTCCATGAGCAAATGGATCAGCTAATTTCTTAACGCCACATAGCTCCTCTAAAACAAAGAGTCCACAAAATGGGGCGTATGAGGCGCTATAACCACCCTCATGAGTCATCATTAATTTGCCAGCACAAACTTGGCTAGCCACATCCATAAGCTTTCTAGTCATGACTCGATAGCCTTCAGCAGTAACCAACATTCTTCCTAGCGGGTCATAAACTGATGAATCAAAACCTGAAGCAACTGCAATGATATCTGGCTTAAATTGCTTTATTGCAGGAATTACAACTTCATCAAATGCGTAGTAATACCCGCCATGACCTGTTCCTGGTGGAAGTGGAATATTGATATTAGTTCCAACCCCAACAACATCAACGCTTCCTGTGTCATGGGGATATAACTGATCTTGATGAAGAGAGATAGTTAATACATTTGGATCATTTAAAAATATTGATTCAGTGCCATTTCCATGATGGACATCCCAGTCAACTACAGCCACACGAAGATCCTTTTTGTGAGTCTTCTTAGCTACCCCGATAGCAACTGCTAGATTTGAAAAGATGCAATAACCCATCCCGGTTTCAGAGACTGCATGATGGCCAGGCGGCCTAATTAGGGCATAGCCATTATCAACATCACCGTTTAAGACTGCTTCAAATAATTCAATCGCACCACCTGCTGCCATAGCAGCAATTTCATATCCACCTTTAGCAAATGGCGTTGTTAAATCCCCACCATCACCACCAAGTCTTGAAGCAGATTCCTTCTTTATTCGCGCTATATGTTCTTTGGTATGAACAGTTGCTAACTCTGTCTCACTTGCAGCTCGTACTGGAATTCGAATCAAATCTTCAATTAAACCTGAGACCACAATTAATTCATGGATTCTTTTCTTTGTCTCAGGATTTTCATAATTCATATAGGGCTGTAGTCCCGCACCAGGATCTGAGGGCATATCTCCAACAAATGTGCCTGTGTCATGCCATCCAAAAATTTCGTGATAAAGATAACCAGTGCGCATAGGCTCAAGCCTAAAGCCAAGTTGGATAAATGACTATTACTCTTTCATCTATGGCTAAATCAAGAATGGCTCTACTGCTAGCGCTACTGCTTGCTTTTAACCCACTTGAGGCCTCGGCTCTTCATTCTCTTGATAAATATGTAAATAGCAAGCACCTTGCTACCCCAGGCCTATTAATCCTTAATCCATTAGATGGCCAAGTGATTGCGCAGAACTCTCCGGACACAGCGCGAGTACCAGCATCAGTTCTAAAACTAGTTTCATCGGCTGCTGCGCTTCACTTTGTGGGTGGTGAGAGAAGATATGTAACAAGTATTTTCACAACAGAAAGTGAGAACACTTACCTAATTAAAGGCTCACTAGATCCGTGGATGAGCAGTAATCTCACTTTAGCTAAGAGGAATGGACAGAAATATCTTCCCTCACTCATCACTAAAGCAAACGTAGAAAATAAGAGGAAGATCACTATTTACTACGCAACTCTCTTTGAGAGAGATCGATATGACTTGAGTCTTAATCTAAAGAGAAAAGGTATTAAGGCAACTTTTAAGAGAGTTACCTCAGCCCAGGCTAAAGAATTAGCGAAAGAGGAGATTGCCTCACTAACCTCACTGCCTCTCTCTGAGATGATCAAGTTTGTAAACCTTAATAGCGATAACACTCTGGCAAATCGCTTAGCAATGTCAGCAGCTCGCGAGATTGGCTTTGAAAGAACAAGTAAGGGCCTCACTCAAACCTTTAAATTAGCTTTGGAGGAAATTGGGGTTAATAGCCAAGGTTTAGTAGCAAAAGATGGCAGTGGCCTTGATAAAGGCAATCGCCTATCAACACAAACTGTCGTTGAGCTTCTAGTAAGAATAAGAGATAATCCGCAGTATCAAGCTATCTATGAAGGGCTTCCAGTGGCTGGAAAGAGCGGGACGCTAAAGAATAGATTTATTGAAGATGGCCCTGAGGCGGTAGGTAAAGTGAAAGCTAAGACTGGCTGGTTGAGAAATACAGTGACCCTTGCAGGCTATGCAAAGTCAGCAGATAAAGAGTATGTCTTTGCAATTATGGCTGATGGGATAACACCAACGCTAAGTGGAAGGAATAAAGCAAGAGCTGCAATGGATCGACTGCTAGAAGCTATTGTGATGGGGAATCATTAAGGACTTTAATTGACCCACTGTAACAAGCAACCCAAACTCGGCTTTGTCATCGCTCTATAATTACAGAGCATCATAAATTGTCACGCTATGGCAAAAAATTATGTTATAGGTAGAGACAAAACTGGTATTTGAGGAGCGCACTGATTTAGGAGAGATATCACCAGTAATAGTGGCTTCCAGTCCTAACTTACAGGTTTCAGATAGTGGCTCTGCAGAAGCAGGAATTGCGCTGGTAAATATAAGGTTTAGAGATATAGCCCACGCCAAGTAGATACGCACCGGTTCAATCTACAGGGTAATCTCGCGACATGATTTCACCATATATCGCGTTAATGAAATTGCGCGTAGTGGAATTATTGCTAGTAACCACCCTACCTGCCCTCTTTCTTGCAGCAGATGGCGTTCCACCACTTGGAATCTCTCTTGCAACGCTACTTGGTGGAACTCTGGCAGCTGGAGCTGCCAACGCCTTTAATATGATTATTGAATCTGATATCGATCAATTAATGGATAGAACTTCTAAGCGTCCGATTGTGAATAAAGAGGTGAGTGAGAATCAAGCCTTTGCTTTTGCAACAGCGCTAACAGTTCTATCTCTCTCTATCTTCTGGGTCTTTACCAATCCTTTAGCAACAGCGCTAACCATTGGCGCAATCACCTTCTATGTATTTGGCTATACGGTAGGTCTTAAGCGGCGCACCTCCCAGAACATTGTCTGGGGTGGGATTGCAGGGTGTATGCCAGTTCTAATTGGATGGGCAGCGGTTACTAATTCGCTGAATACCACAGCGCTTCTCTTCTTTATGGTTATCTTCTTCTGGACTCCGCCGCACTTCTGGGCCTTAGCTATTAAATATAAAGATGATTACGCAGCAGCAGGAATTCCAATGCTTCCAGTAGTTGCTCCAATTGCAAAAGTTGAACAGCAGATGTGGTTTCACACCATTGCAATGTTTGCCACCTCATACCTAACTCTCTACTCAGCATCTCTGCCAAACTGGAGTTATGTTGCAAATACCGCCCTTACTATTTTCTTTGCAATACAGATGTCTAGCCTTAGAGGCTCCCAGATTGAGAAGTCCGCAGCAAAGATATTTCATGGCTCGATTACCTACCTAAGTCTCTATTCCATTCTCCTAGTTGCTGCAATATTCATCACTTTTTAACTGACACACCTACTTTTCTCCTGCATTTCCCAGCCTTGGCCTTTATCCTTTCATTCAAGCAATTGACCCCCAATCCCCAGGGAGCCACGAATTGAGATCTAAACGCGCCCGCTTAATAGCGCTCTCCACCTCTTTATTACTTCTCATTGCTCATAGCCCTGCCTATAGCAAGACTCCCAAGCCAACTCTTGCTCAAATTGAGGCGGCAAAGAAAGCTGAAGCAGAGAAAAAAAAGATAGCAAATATCACAGCTGCCAAATTAAGTAAGGCGAATTTAACTTTAAAGCAATTAACAGCAGTTTCAAATGCAGCTAGAGCTAAATATGAAGCAGCAAAGAGAGAGCTAGCAATTGCAACTAAGGAAGCTGAATCTGCTGCTGCAGCCTATAGCGCTGCGGTAAGTGAAGTTAAAGCAGCGCATGATTCCATTGGTCGCCTTGCCACCAATGCCTACATCATGGGCGGTGGATTTACTGATTTAAACTCAGTTCTTCACTCCGATGGACCACAAGATTTAATGGATCGCCTTTCAACTCTTGACACGCTAGGAAATCAAAATACTCAAGCTCTATTTAGATTTAAAGCAGCAGAGGAAGCAGCTGTGAAAGCTAAGAAAGCAGCTGATTCAGCCAAGGCAGCGCAAGAGGTAGCAACTGAAAAAGTTGAAGAAACTAAAATTGAGGCAGATGCTGCTAGAAATGCCCAGCAAAGAGAAGTAGATAAACTTCAAAAGATTCAAGATAAAGTATTAAAAGAACTCAATGCCGCAAGAAAGACTCGTGTAACTCTTGAACAACAGCGACAACTTGCTTTATTAGAAGAAGCAAATGCAAGTATTGCAACGACCACCAATGTTTACACCAAGGTTTGGCCAGATGCAGGATTTAAAGGGCGGAGCACATCTCGTTCCACACCTGAGATGCGAGCTGTCGCTGTGGCATTTGCCAAGAAGCAAGTGCTAGCCAGAAAACCATATGTATGGGGCGATGAAGGTCCAAATACTTTTGATTGCTCTGGTTTGGTTTATGCCGCATATCGCGCAGCAGGACTTGGCTGGCCAAATTGGGATCGTCTCAATTCATCTCTTTACTTCAGTTACACCAAGCATGTTCCGCTAAGTCAATTAGAGCCAGGTGACCTACTTTTCTATTCCTACAAAGGAACGGTAAACACCATCCATCACATCACTATCTATGCTGGAAACGGAATGATGTGGGAGGCAAACTCCAAAGATAAGGGCCTACTTTTTTCCAACATCTATAGCGTTAAGGGATTAATGCCATATGGAGGCCGGGTCTAGGGCGATTACCCTTAGCCTCATGGCCGAAACTACCCCGCTCTATCAGATCCGACTTGCTGTTAGATCTGAATTAGAAGATATTGCTGCAGGCGATAGCGTTTTAGTTGCTGCCTCTGGTGGAGCTGATTCATCAGCTCTTGCTGCAGCCTTATTACTTGAATGCAGATCAAAATCAATCAAAGTAATTGCGCTAATTATCGATCATGGCCTACAGAAGAATTCAGCAGATGTAACCCATGAAACAAAGAGAACACTTACAAAAATCGGTTATGAAAATATTGAAATCAGACGAGTCACTGTTGAAATCACTGATGGCTTAGAGGCATCGGCAAGAAGAGCTCGCTATCAAGCTTTAAGCGATGTGGCTAACTCTCATAACGCAGTAGCTATTTTTCTAGGCCATACCAGAGATGATCAGGCAGAGACAGTACTTCTTGGACTCTCTCGTGGCTCTGGATCTCGCTCACTATCAGGAATGGCAGCAAGAGTTGATCGCTATCGCAGACCTCTTCTTGCAATTACTAGAGCGCAAACAGAGGCAGCATGTGAAGAAGCTGGAATTAAGTTCTGGCAAGATCCACATAATCAATCGATGGAATTTACAAGAGTGAGAGTGCGCGAAGTAGTTCTGCCAACAATGGAGAAGGAGATTGGCCCTGGCATTAGTGATGCCCTTGCAAGATCTGCCAAGTTACTTCGAGATGATGCTGATGCACTTGATTCATTAAGTGATGAGATTTTTTCCGGGTTAGAGCCAGCATCACTAGATATCTCAAAGCTTGAATCACAGCCCCGGGCCATTAGAACTAGAATCTTAAGAAGAGCTATCTATCTAGCTGGAGCCCCGCAGGGCTCACTTTCAGCAGAGCATATTGAGCCTGTTGAGGCTCTCATCACAGCCTGGAAGGGGCAAGGGGCTATCTCACTTCCTGGTGGTGTGACCGTGGCTCGAATTTCGGGCAGACTTTCGCTCTCTAAAAGCAGTGGGCAGGAATAGTTAATACAAGGCGAGAGGGCGACAGTGGATCTGGAATCAGTTAAGGGCGAGATCGAAAGAGTTGTAGTAACTGATGAGAAGTTACAAGCCCGCTTAAAAGAGATAGCTGCCCAGATTGAAGCAGATTATAAAAATCAAGATCTCTTGCTTATCGGCGTATTAAAAGGCGCAGTGATGGTGATGGCTGACCTATCACGATATATCAATAGACATCTAGATATGGATTGGATGGCTGTTTCATCCTATGGCTCTGGAACCAAATCATCAGGTGTTGTAAGAATTATGAAAGATTTAGATAAAGATATCACTGGAAGAAATGTCTTAATCGTTGAAGATATCGTTGATACTGGCCTAACTCTAGATTGGTTAAGTGCAAACCTTAAATCTCGTGGAGCAAAGAGCGTTGAGATAATGACTGTTCTTAGAAAACCAGAATCTGCTCAAGTTGAAGTTGCAGTGAAATATGTAGGATTTGATATTCCAAAGGATTTCGTCATTGGCTATGGACTAGATTTCAATGAGAAGTATAGAAACCTTCCCTTTATTGCCGTGCTTGCTAAGCATATGTATGAGTAAACATGGCCGATAAGAAAATAAAAGTAAAACCTCCTAAGCTTCCTGCCAAATCTGGTAAGAAGCCAGCGCCTCAGAAAATATTTAGACGCCCCTTATTTTGGATTTTAGTTGCAATAGTTGGCGTAACTATCTTTGGTCAGATTTCATCTGGCAGTAATCAATTTACAAAGATCGATACCTCAAAGGCTATGGCAGCAATTACAAGAGGGGATGTGGAATCTGCCAATATCGTTGACCGAGATCAAAAGATTCAATTAGTTCTTAAACCTGGGGTGGCAATAAATGGAGCTACCAAGGTCGAGGCTTCTTATGTCACAGGGCAAGAGCCGATACTTATTAATCTTTTAACTGCAAATCAGCCTGCAAAAGAGTGGGATGTAACTGTTCCTAAGGTCAACATTCTGGTCTCGATCCTCTTTACCTTAGGCCCAATACTTCTTCTAGCGTTTTTACTCCTATTCTTCTTGAGTCGATCACAAGGAGGATCAAAAGTATTTTCCTTTGGTCGCTCCAAGGCAAAGCTTCATGACAATGAAGTCCCGCAAACTACCTTTGCTGATGTTGCAGGAGCTGATGAAGCAATTGAAGAGTTTAGGGAGATTAAAGATTTCCTAGCAGAGCCTAAGAAGTATCAAGAAATTGGAGCAAAGATTCCTAAGGGAGTTCTTTTGTTTGGCCCTCCAGGAACTGGAAAGACTCTTCTTGCAAGAGCGGTGGCAGGAGAGGCGAAAGTTCCTTTCTATTCCATCTCAGGTTCTGACTTCGTTGAAATGTTTGTTGGTGTGGGAGCTGCTCGCGTGAGAGATCTATTTACTCAAGCAAAGGCAAATGCTCCTGCAATTATCTTTGTTGATGAGATTGATGCAGTTGGTCGTCATCGCGGCGCAGGGATGGGCGGCGGACATGATGAACGCGAACAGACTTTAAATCAATTACTAGTTGAGATGGATGGCTTTGAAGCACATGAGCAGGTAATCCTTATTGCAGCAACAAATCGTCCAGATATTTTAGATCCAGCGCTACTTCGCCCCGGAAGATTTGATCGCCAAATTGGCGTGGACCGCCCAGATGTAAAAGGGCGCGAGGCAATAATTAAAGTTCACTCTAAGAATAAGCCTCTGGAAAAAGGCCTTGATCTTTTGGCGATAGCTCGCAGGACTCCAGGATTTACGGGAGCAGATCTAGCAAATGTTTTAAATGAAGCAGCTCTTTTAACTGCTAGAGAAAACCGCAAGGTAATTTCATCAACTGATGTCGATGAAGCCATTGATCGTGTGATGGCTGGACCACAGCGTAAATCAAGGCTTATGAGCGAGGAGGAGCGCAGAGTTACTGCCTATCATGAAGGCGGCCATGCGCTAGTTGCTCACGCACTTCCTCACACTGATCCAGTTCATAAGATAACAATTTTGCCAAGAGGGCGAGCACTTGGTTACACCATGGTCTTACCTGATGAAGATAAATACTCCACCACAAGAAATCAGATGCTTGATCAACTTGCATACACAATGGGCGGAAGAGCTGCAGAAGAATTAGTCTTCCATGATCCAACAACAGGAGCATCTAACGATATTGAGAAAGCAACTGCTCTTGCTCGCGCAATGGTTACTCAATACGGTATGACTGAGAAGCTAGGTGCAATCAAGTTAGGAAATAGTGATGCTGCTCCATTTATGGGAAGAGATTACGGACATCAACGAGATTATTCAGAGGATTTAGCAGCAACTATTGATCAAGAGATAAAGAATCTAATCGGCCAAGCCCATGAAGAGGCCTATGAAATATTAATTGAAAATCGCTCAATCCTTGATGCCTTAGTTGAAGAGCTATTAGAGAAAGAAACACTGCAGAAGGAAGAAATTGCAGCAATCTTTAAACATGTGGCTTCAAGACCTAAGCGTCCAGCATGGACTGGATCTGCCTCTCGTATTCCCTCTCGCATTCCGCCAGTTGCAATTAAAGCAAGAGTAAATAGCAAGAGCGATGAAGGCGTTAAGCGAAAGAAAAAGCCACCTTCGAAAGAAGCTTAGTTAGATGAGTAAATCCTTTGATCAGGATAGGGCTGAGCGAGCGATAAGTGAGCTACTTGCAGCACTTGGCGAGGACCTTGATCGCGAGGGGCTACGTGATACTCCAAAACGAGTAGCAAGAGCTCTAAAAGAAAACTTCCAAGGCCTCTATCAAGATCCAAAAGATGTTTTAACTACCACCTTTGATTTAGGCCATGAAGAGCTGATAATCGTTAAAGATATTGAGGTTTACTCACATTGTGAGCACCATCTAGCGCCTTTCTTTGGTGTAGCCCATATTGGTTATATCCCTGGAGAATCTGGAAAAGTAACCGGGCTTTCCAAGCTAGCCAGACTTGTTGATCTCTATGCCAGACGTCCTCAAGTCCAAGAGAGGTTAACAACTCAGATTGCAGATTCTATGGTTGAAATTCTTCAACCAGGAGGCGTAATTGTAATTATTGATTGTGAACATCTCTGTATGTCAATGCGGGGAGTTAGAAAGTCGCAAGCAAGAACTGTTACTAGCGCTGTTCGCGGGATGTTAAGAGATCCAGCAACTAGAGCTGAGGCAATGAGTTTAATTACTGGTAAATAACAATGAGCACTTTAGTAATGGGAATCTTAAACACCACCCCTGATTCCTTTGCTGATGGCGGCATGCATTTCAGAATAGAAGATGCCCTAAGGCGAGCAGATGAAATGATTGCTGAAGGAGTAGACATAATTGATATTGGCGGGGAATCAACAAAACCTGGAGCAGAGAGAATTAGTGAAGATGAAGAGAGAAGCCGAGTAATCCCAGTAATAAGTGAGTTAGTGAAAAAAGAGGTAGCTCTTTCAATTGACACGACTAGATCTACTATCGCTAAAGAGGCAATTAAATTAGGCGTGGAATATGTAAATGATGTTAGTGGCGGCCTTGCTGATGAGAAGATGTATAAAGTAATTGCTGAAAATCCTAAAGTCCAATATATAGCAATGCACTGGAGAGCCCACTCAAAGAATATGCAAGAACATGCCAACTATGCTGATGTAGTTAAGGAAGTAAAAGAAGAGCTAGAAAATAGAGTTGAGTCAGCAATCGCAGCAGGAGTTAATCCTGATCAATTGATAATTGATCCAGGTATCGGCTTTTCAAAGTTAGCTGAGCACAATTGGGAGTTATTGAGAAACCTTGATCGGCTTGCACTTCTGGGCTACCCGATATTAATTGGAGCTTCAAGAAAGCGATTCTTAGGAGAACTTACCGGCTCAAGTAATACCGAAGATCGAGAGGCAGCTTCAATTGCAATAACTGCAATGGTTGCAAAGCAGAGTATCTGGGCCGTTCGCACCCATTCGGTTAAGCCTCATAAAGATGCCATCGCAACTGTTAACTCACTTGCTAAAGGTAGGGTTTCAACATGAGCGACAAGATATCGATAACAGGGATCCAAGCTCATGGCTATCACGGACTATTAGAAGATGAGAGAAGAAATGGCCAACTCTTTGTTGTTGATGTAGAGGTAGAGCTGGATTTATCTAAAGCAGGAAAGAGTGATGATATAAAAAAGAGCGTTGATTACAACGCCCTAGCTATTTTGATTCATGGCGAAATCACCGGCCCTGCTGTTAATCTCATTGAAAGCCTTGCTTACCGAATTGGTATTAAGGCTTTGGATTCATTTCAGGAAATAGATGAGATAAAAGTTACGGTTCATAAACCTAAAGCCCCGATAGAGGTTAGCTTTATAGATGTCTCGGTAAGCATAAAAGTAAAGCGATGAGAGTAGTTATTGCACTCGGTGCAAACCTTGGAGAACCTAGAGCGCAATTAGAAGAAGCAATAGAGAAGCTTAGAAAAGTAATAGTTATAGAAGCAATATCCTCTTTCTATGAAACCAAGCCTTTTAAAGTTAGCGAAGACCAACCCAACTATATAAATGCAGTATTAATTGGTGAAACTAAGTTAGAAGCAGAGCAATTAATGAAGGAGCTACTAGATATTGAGGAGCGTCTTGGAAGAAAGAGAAGCACTCTTAACGCTGCTCGCTCAATAGATCTAGATATTATTGATTATCAAGGAATGGTTATTAATAGCGAGACTTTAACGCTCCCTCATCCAAGGGCTTATGAGCGGGAGTTTGTTTTGCAGCCTTGGTTAGAGATAGATCCAGAGGCGCAATTAACTGGTTTTGGAGCGGTCAAAGAGCTTTTGGCAGCCCTGATTTAGCGGGGTAGACTTGCCATTGCCTGGTACCACTAACGGACTGGAGCTGTAAATAAGGTGAAAGAAGTAGACCTCCTTACTGACCTTGATAACCCATGCGCATTTGTTCCCACCATGGGAGCCCTTCACGCTGGCCATCAATCACTAATTAGGCGCGCCTGCGAATTAGCAGATGAGGTAGTCGTATCTGTTTTTGTTAATCCTCTCCAATTTGAAAATAAAGATGATCTAGCGAAATATCCAAGCACTCCAAAAAACGATAGCGAGTTAGCCAGCGAGGCTGGAGCAACAATTCTCTGGCGACCAAGTTATCAAAGTATTTATCCAGGTGAATTAGAGAAGCTCTCATCAGGTGAGATTGGAAGAAGCTTTGAAGGAGTTCATCGCCCAGGTCACTTTGATGGAGTATTAACGGTAGTTAATCGCCTCTTTGAATTAAGTAGGCCAAAATATGCAATCTTTGGCGAGAAGGATTTCCAGCAACTCTTTCTTATTAAAGAGATGGCAGCAAAGCTTCATCCAGAGATCCAGATAATTGCTGCGCCAACTATTAGAGATAACAGCGGCCTTGCTCTCTCCTCGAGAAATGTGCGATTAAGTGATCAAGGCCTTGAAGGCGCTCAGGTAATTTCAAAAGTACTAAGTGCGGCAAGTAGTGAATCAAGCCTTACTGGTGCGCGCCAAGCTTTGAAGCAGATAGAGAGGCAAGATTCATTTATTTTAGATTACGCTGAAATAATTGATGAAGAGAGCTTTCAAGTTGCAGATGAATCAAGTATTAAAACTCGAGTAATTATTGCAGGATGGATTGAGGGCGTTAGATTGATCGATAATATGGCGATGCAGAACTCTCTGGTGCGCGCATGAGACTCAAAGCGCCACTTCCTGGCTGGAGAGCCCAGGCCGATGTTGTAGTTATTGGCTCCGGCGTTGCTGGCCTTACTACTGCGCTTCAGATTCGAGCACATAATCTCTCGGTATTACTGGTAACTAAATCATCTATTGATGCTGGCTCAACAAAATGGGCGCAAGGTGGAATTGCTGCAGCTCTTGGGCCTGGAGATTCACCAAGCCAACATGAAGAAGACACCCTTGTTGCTGGAGCAGGTCTATGTGATCTAACAGCGGTAAAAGTACTAGTTAGTGAAGGGCCAGAGGCGGTAAGAAAATTAATTGCAAGAGGCGCTGTCTTTGATAAGTCAGAAACTGGTGAGATTGCGCTAACTAGAGAAGGTGGACATTTAAGAAATCGAATCCTTCATGCCGGAGGAGATGCAACAGGAGCGGAGGTATCAAGAGCTCTACTTGCAGCGGTCTCTGATGATCTTGGAATCGAAGTAATCGAGCATGCCTTAGTTTTAGATGTTCTAAAGAGTAGTAGTGGAAGAGTTTGCGGCGTTACCTTGCATGTTATCGGTGAAGGTAGTCGAGATGGTGTTGGCGAAGTTCTAGCAAAGGCTGTTGTGCTAGCAACCGGCGGGCTAGGTCAGGTTTATTCTCAAACTACCAATCCATCAGTTTCAACTGGTGATGGCGTTGCACTTGCCTTAAGAGCAGGAGCAGAGGTCTCTGATGTGGAATTTATTCAATTTCATCCAACAGTTCTATATATAGGGGAAGGTTCAAAAGGTCAGCAACCGCTAATTTCAGAAGCTCTTAGAGGCGAAGGAGCCTTTCTAGTTAATAGCCGCGGCGAGAGATTTATGCGCGATATTCATAAACTTGCCGATCTTGCCCCTCGTGATGTTGTTGCTAAAGAAATTTCACGCCAGATGGAGATTACTCATAGCCAATATGTCTGGCTTGATGCAAGAGGAATTAAAGAATTCTCAGAGCGCTTCCCAACTATTTATGCATCATGCAGAGAGATTGGAATTGACCCAGCAAATGATTTGATTCCAGTATCTCCTGCCTCGCACTATGCCTCAGGCGGTGTAAGAACTGATCTAAATGGTCATAGCTCAGTTGCCGGCCTCTATGCAGTTGGTGAAACTGCCTGCACTGGGGCGCATGGAGCAAATCGTCTTGCCTCAAACTCACTTCTAGAAGGCTTGGTATTTGGAGCTCGAATTGCCGAAGACATTGCTGCAAACCAACTACCTCAAGAAGAGCCCGTTGCTCAAGATTCTTATGACTTTCTCCTCTCACCATCTATTCGCGGCGAGCTGCAGAGAGCGATGTCAAAGGGCGCTGGAGTTGTAAGAAGTGAGGCATCACTTAAGGAGACTTTAAAAACTCTAGAGAATCTAAAGGGCGCAGCGACAATTTATGCCAGCGTTGATGCTTGGGAGAGTACTAATTTATATCTTCTAGCAACTGCAATTGCTCGCTCAGCACTTGAAAGGCGCGAATCTAGAGGATCTCACTATCGCCAGGATTATCCAGAGAGTACAAATACTTGGATAAAGAGAATTACTCAAAAGCTAGCAAGTGATGGCACTTGGAGCTCAACGATTACGGAGGTTAATAGTGATCTCACAATCGTTAAGTAGGTTGATAAGTGAACAAGGATTAAACCCAGATCTGATCAACAGCAAGGTAAGCGAGGCACTATCTGAGGATTTTGTTACCGATGATTTAACTAGCCAGGCAACAATTACTGAATCACAGGTCAGCAAAGCAAGCTTTGTGACAAGAAAGAGTGGAGTAATTGCTGGATGCTTAGTTGCTGCAGCTGTCCTTGAGCAATGCGGGATTAATGAATATGAGTTATTGGTTAAAGATGGTCAGGAAGTTAGCGCCAATACTGAACTTATCCGCCTAACGGCAGATACTAGATCGATACTGAAAGCAGAGCGGACTGCGCTGAACTTTCTCTCTCACCTTTCTGGAATTGCAACATTTACTAGCCTCTGGGTCAAAGAAGTTTCATCAAGCAAGACTGCAATTCGTGACACTAGGAAAACAACCCCAGGACTTAGGGAGCTTGAGAAATATGCAGTCCGTATGGGCGGCGGTTTAAATCATCGGATGAATCTTGGTGATCAAGCCTTAATCAAAGATAACCATATTGCAGCAGCTGGTTCGGTTAGCCAGGCAATTAATCGCGTCAAGAAAGCTGCCCCAGGTGCACTTATCGAAGTTGAAGTTGATACCTTAGAACAGTTAAAAGAAGCTCTGCAATGCAGCGTTGAGATAGTTCTTCTCGACAATATGAGCCTTGAGCAGGTTAAAGCAGCTGTTGAAATTGCTAGAGGATCAAATACTAAACTTGAATCATCAGGTGGTCTAAAACTTGAAAATGCAGCAGCCTATGCTGCAACAGGCGTTGATTACTTAGCAGTTGGTGCTTTAACCCACTCAGCCCCAGTACTAGATATCGGATTGGATTTCTAAATGCTATTAACTATTGATATCGGCAATACCAATACCGTTCTTGGAATCTTTGCCAAAGAAAAGATGATTGATACTTGGAGGGTTAAAACTGATGCTAGGGATACTGCTGATGAATTATGGTTGCAATATCGCTCTCTAATAACTGGCTATGAGTTAAGTGGCCTTTCTATCTGCTCAACAGTGCCTTCAGTACTTAGGGAGGCAAGAGCGATGATTAATCGCCACTTTCTAGATCTACCAACAACCATTATTGAGCCAGGAGTAAAGACAGGAGTTCCACTCTTAGTTGATAATCCAAAGGAAATTGGAGCAGATCGCATTGTTAATACCCTTGCCGCTCATACTCTCTATGACCAAGGAGCATGCATTGTTGTTGACTTTGGAACCTCTACTAACTTTGATGTCGTATCGCCAAAAGGCGAGTTCCTAGGAGGGGCGCTAGCTCCAGGAATTGAGATCTCTGTTGAAGCTCTTGCATCAAGGGCTGCGCAGTTAAGAAAAGTTGAATTAGTTAAGCCAAAGTCAGTAATTGGCAAAAACACAGTAGAGGCGCTTCAATCCGGAACCATCTATGGTTTTGCAGGCCAAGTTGATGGCCTTGTTGCTCGCATTAGTGATGAGCTAGATGCGCTCTATCCAGATAACGAGAAGATCTCAGTGATAGCAACTGGTGGGTTAGCGCCATTGGTGCTGGGAATTTCAGAGACAATTGATTATCACCAACCCGATTTAACCCTCATTGGCCTACGTCTTGTGCACGAGAGGAATGGTTAGACTTATCGGCACTATGTCTGAAAATGACCTTCCTGAGCAGTTAAGAATTAGACGCGAAAAACGCGAATCACTGCTTAGTCGTGGCATAGCCCCGTATCCAGTCTCAGTTAATAGAACTGCCTCATTAAAAGAAATCCGCGAGAGATTTAAAGATCTAGCAACAGATAGCCCATCTGGAGTAATCGAGAGCGTAGCTGGGCGAATAATTTTTAAGCGCGATACTGGAAAGCTATGTTTTGCCACTCTTCGTGAAGGCGATGGCACAGAACTACAAGCAATGTTTTCGCTAGATAAAGTTGGCGAAGCAGTTTTAGAGAGCTGGAAGAGTGATATTGATTTAGGAGATATCGTAAGTGTTACTGGCGAGGTAATAACTTCAAAGCGTGGAGAGTTATCAATTCTTGCTAATTCTTATCAAATAGCCTCTAAAGCGCTACGTCCTCTTCCAAATGAGCATAACCCGCTCAATGAAGAGACGCGGGTTCGCCAACGATATGTGGATTTAATTGTTAGACCTGAGGCAAGAGTTAACGCGAGAATTAGACCAAAGGTTCTTAAGTCAGTAAGAGAGACCTTTGATAAGTATGACTTTATTGAAGTTGAGACTCCAATGCTTCAAGTGATGCATGGGGGAGCAGCAGCAAGGCCCTTTAAAACCTTTAGTAATGCCTATGATATGGATCTTTATTTAAGAATCGCTCCTGAGCTATTCTTAAAAAGATGCGTTGTTGGCGGCATTGAGAAAGTCTTTGAAATAAATAGAAATTTCAGAAATGAGGGAGCTGATTCAAGCCACTCTCCAGAATTTGCCATGCTTGAGATGTATTGGGCCTATGGCGATTGGCAGAATATGAAATCTCTAACCCAAGAGATAATCCAAAATGCAGCTCTTGCCATCTTTGGATCTCACAAAGTTGAACATCACGATGGACGAATTAGTGATCTAGGTGGGAATTGGAAAGAACTAGATTTCTACAGCGCTATCTCAGAGGCTGCAGGTTTATCTGTTACTCCAGCTACTAGTAGAGAAGAGCTTGTAAAGATTGCTGAAAAAGCTGGTCTAAAAGTTGATCCAGCGTGGATTAATGGCAAGTTAGCTGAAGAGATCTTTGAACACTTCTATAGCGGAAAGTTAAATACCCCAACCTTTGTTATGGGCTTTCCAGTTGATACCTCACCACTAGTTCGCGAACACCGCAGCGTTAAAGGAATTGCTGAGAAGTGGGATCTTTATATCGATGGCTTTGAATTAGCTACTGGATATAGCGAGTTAATAGATCCAGTGATTCAAAGAGATCGCCTAATAGAACAAGCAAAACTTGGAGCAAAAGGTGATCTAGAGGCGATGCAAGTAGATGAAGATTTCCTTCGCGCCATGGAACATGGCATGCCTCCTATGGGAGGAGTTGGAATGGGAATTGATCGACTTCTCATGGCTTTAACTGGCCTTGGAATTCGAGAGACAATTCTCTTTCCATTAGTAAAGCCGGAAGAGAATTAAATGGCTGTAATTGTTAGAGCTGCAAGGGCTACAGATGTGAAAGCAGTCCGCTTGATCATTGATCAATACGCTCTTCAGCGTCGCCTTCTTTCAAAAGATACAGTCAAGTTATATGAAGATGTTCAAGAGTTCTTTGTTGCAGAAAGCGATGGAGAAGTAATTGGTTGCGGAGCGCTCCACGTTCTCTGGGAGGATCTAGGTGAGGTTAGAACTGTTGCAGTAAACCAGGAGTATCGAAGAAAAAGAGTTGGCAATCAGATCCTAGAGGCCATTACTAATCGTGCTATTTCTCTAGGTTTGAAGAGATTATTCTGTTTAACCTTTGAGACAGAGTTCTTTGCTCAATATGGATTTAAAGTTATTGAAGGAACCCCTGTGGAAGCAGATGTCTATCAACAACTACTGCGCTCCTATGATGAAGGTATCGCTGAGTTTCTAGACCTTGAGAGTGTGAAGCCCAATACCCTGGGTAACACCAGAATGCTCAAGAATCTCTAATCTTTCTGGGCATAAAAACCTAAATCTGGCGGTTATAACCCCTGCAGATTCCCATATCTAGCGCTCATTAGAGGGTGAGAAAATAGATGTCGCATCGTTTCGGGCCTTCTTATACGCTAGGGCTGTTCCGTTTTGAGTAGAAGATAGAAGGAGATGAACTGATGTTTGAGCGCTTTACAGATCGAGCCCGCCGCGTTGTTGTTCTGGCGCAAGAAGAAGCTCGCATGCTCAATCACAATTACATCGGCACTGAACATATCCTCCTTGGCCTTATCCATGAAGGAGAAGGTGTTGCTGCAAAAGGTTTAGAGTCTCTCGGAATTTCTCTTGAAGCAGTTCGTTCTCAAGTTGAAGAAATTATTGGCCAGGGACAGCAAGCTCCATCAGGTCATATTCCATTTACTCCAAGGGCTAAGAAAGTTCTAGAGCTATCACTTCGTGAAGCGCTTCAACTTGGCCATAATTACATTGGGACGGAACATATTCTTCTTGGCCTTATCCGCGAGGGAGAAGGCGTTGCTGCACAAGTTTTAGTAAAACTAGGGGCAGATCTCAATCGTGTTCGCCAACAAGTCATTCAATTACTCTCTGGCTATCAAGGAAAAGAAGCAGTTACAGCAGGACCTGCTGAAGGAGTTCCATCAACATCTTTGATTCTTGATCAATTCGGTCGCAATCTAACAACAGCTGCTCGCGAGGGAAAGCTAGATCCAGTAATTGGCCGCGAAAAAGAGATCGAACGTGTGATGCAGATTCTCTCTCGTCGCACAAAAAACAATCCAGTATTAATTGGTGAGCCTGGAGTTGGAAAGACCGCTGTTGTTGAAGGTTTAGCTCAAGCAATTGTTAAAGGCGATATTCCAGAGACGCTAAAAGATAAGCAGCTCTATTCACTAGATCTAGGCGCCTTAGTTGCCGGATCTCGCTACCGCGGTGATTTTGAAGAGCGCTTAAAGAAAGTATTAAAAGAGATTCGCACCAGAGGCGACATCATTTTGTTTATCGATGAAATTCACACACTAGTTGGCGCAGGCGCAGCAGAGGGCGCAATTGATGCAGCAAGCATCCTAAAGCCAATGCTTGCACGTGGTGAGCTCCAGACAATTGGCGCAACAACTCTTGATGAGTATCGCAAGCACTTGGAAAAGGATGCTGCTTTAGAGCGTCGCTTCCAACCAATTCAAGTAGCTGAACCATCACTTACCCACACCATTGAGATCCTAAAAGGTCTTCGTGATCGCTATGAATCACACCATAAAGTTTCCATAAATGATGATGCAATTGTTGCTGCCGCAACACTTGCAGATCGATACATCGCAGATCGTTTCTTGCCAGATAAAGCTATTGACCTTCTCGATGAGGCAGGATCTCGCCTTCGCATTCGTCGTATGACCGCTCCTCCTGAGCTACGCGCCTTTGATGACAAGATCGCTGATGTTAGAAAAGAGAAAGAGTCAGCAATTGATGGCCAAGATTTTGAAAAGGCTGCATCGCTTCGCGATAAAGAGAAGCAATTAATGGTTGAAAAATCTGAGCGCGAAAAATCTTGGAAGGCAGGAGACCTTGATGTTGTCTCCGAAGTTGATGAAGAGTTAATTGCTGAAGTCCTCTCAACTGCAACAGGAATTCCGGTATTTAAGTTAACTGAAGCTGAGACATCTCGCTTGCTTCGTATGGAAGATGAACTCCATAAGCGCGTGATTGGCCAAGAGCAAGCAATTAAAGCTCTCTCTCAAGCAATTCGCCGCACTCGCGCAGGGCTAAAAGATCCTAAGCGCCCAGGTGGATCATTTATTTTCGCAGGTCCTTCTGGAGTTGGTAAGACTGAACTTTCAAGAACTCTTGCCCAATTCCTCTTTGGTGATGAGGATGCACTCATCGCACTTGATATGTCAGAGTATTCCGAGAAGCACACAGCCTCTCGCCTCTTTGGCGCTCCTCCAGGATATGTTGGATATGACGAGGGTGGTCAATTAACCGAGAAAGTTCGTCGCCGACCATTTTCTGTTGTGCTATTTGATGAGATTGAAAAAGCTCACCCAGATATCTTCAATTCACTTCTACAAGTTCTAGAAGAAGGTCGACTAACTGATGCTCAAGGACGTCAAGTTGATTTCAAGAACACTGTGATCATCATGACAACCAACCTTGGAACTCGCGATATCTCCAAGTCCTTAGCCCTTGGTTTTACTAACGTCAATGATGCTCTAGGTAATTATGAGCGGATGAAGAATAAGGTCCAAGATGAACTAAAGAATCACTTCCGCCCAGAATTCCTCAACCGCATTGATGATGTAGTTGTCTTCCACCAGTTATCTGAAAACGAAATCGTTCAGATTGTTGATTTGATGATTACAAATCTTGAGACGCGCCTGAAGGCAAAAGATATGGGAATTGAATTAACTTCAAAGGCAAAGGCAGTGCTTGCCCACCGCGGTTATGACCCAGTGCTAGGTGCTCGTCCACTTCGTAGAACAATTCAACGAGAGATCGAGGATGTCTTATCAGAGAAGATTCTCTTTGGTGAGATCAAGAGCGGTCAGATAATCCTTATCGATGTTGAGGGAGAAGAAGGTAAAGAGACATTGACCTTCAAAGGAGTGCCACGCGAAGCACTTCCTGATTCTCCTGAAGATCTAGCAGAGGCTCCAACCGCTTAATTAAGCGACGTGCTCTTAGGGGCAAGCCAGATAATTCCTAGCTCAGTCAGGGCCTGCTGCATATCTTTGTCATATGTAATTACGCCATCTATGAGTT
>ERZ889217.153-NODE-153-length-44654-cov-11.432857_pt1 | contig 44654 bp, 51 predicted proteins | sample MGYA00521098_ERZ889217 | MGnify/ENA primary metagenome ERZ889217 (study PRJEB32303, sample SAMEA104408613) | aquatic metagenome | biome: Brackish water; feature: Pelagic; material: water | place: Baltic Sea | collected 2014-06-10T22:04:00 | depth 2,362 m ... | reverse complement strand
GTCACCCTGCTTGTATTATTTGGTCTTCTAGTCGCAGTTTTGCTTCAAGCTCTCTAGGAAGTTTCCCATGAGCCATGGGCAGAAATAGTTCATATAAATCAATCTTTAAAACTTCAGCAATTGCCCAGCAAATATCTAATGAGGGTGAAAGGTGACCATTCTCAATGCGAGAAATTGTTTTTCTATCAACTTCTGCAGTTTGGGCTAATTTTTCTTGACTCAATCTTGCTTTCAAACGAATAGTTTTGAGGCAGACACCAAAGTCAATTCGTCTTTGTTTTATTTCTGCATCAAGTAGGGTCACTTGGCGAAGACTATCCCAATTAAAAAATTAAACTATCCCTTTTATGGTACATAATCTAGGACTAAACTTGCTACAAATGCTCCACAATCCAGTCAATGCAATTTGTTAAAGCTTGCACATCACTTAATTCAACTGAAGGAAAAACTCCAATTCTAATTTGGTTTTTTCCTAGTTTTCTATACGCATCTGTATCAACAATTGAATTAGCACGCAATATTGCTGATATGTCATCACCACTTATTGAATCAATAAAATCAATAGTTGTAACAACTGTTGACCTTAATTCTTTTTTGTTAACAAATGGTTTAGCAAAACCACTATTTTCTGCCCAAGTGTAAATATGATCAGATGATTCTTTTGATCTATTGCTAGACCAAGACAGACCACCTTGTTGATTAAACCAAGAAACTTGGTTTTCAAACATATGAATAGTTGCTAATGCAGGAGTGTTATAGGTTTGTTGTAAACGTGAATTTTCTAAAGCAATTGATAAATCTAAAAATGGGGGAATCCATCTTTTACTGGCTTTGATTTGAGCAATTCTTTCAATTGCCAAAGGACTCATTAAAGCTACAAATAAACCACCGTCTGAACCAAAAGATTTTTGAGGACCAAAGTAGTAAACATCAAATTCTTTGGGATCAACCATTGCTCCACCAGCAGCAGAGGTGGCATCAATTAGATGCAATGCTGAATCACTTGGTCTTTTTACTTCTTTCATCACACCTGTGCTGGTTTCATTATGAGCTGAGGCATAGGCATCAAATATTGAATTTGGCACATAATCAGGTGCATCACCTGGTTCTGACTTAATAATGTCAACTTGTTTTAAAAATGGAGCAGCACTCGCAGCCTGGGCAAATTTATTAGAAAATTCACCAAAGGAAAGAAATTGAGCATTTTCGTTTATTAAGTTAAATATGGCAGCATCCCAAAAAGCTGTGGTGCCACCGTTTCCTATCACAACTTCATAATCAGTGGGTAAATTAAATAAACTTGCTAAACCTTGCCTTAATGACTTAACAACATCGCGCACAGTTTTTTGTCTATGGGAAGTTCCTAAATATGAAGGATTTGCAGCAGCTAGGGCAGCAATTTGTGTTGCTCTAATTTTTGATGGACCTGACCCAAAGCGTAAATCTTTAGGTTTTAAATTTTCAGGAATAATTAATTGAGGTGTTTCTTTACCCATGTTTAGTAAGAGGGTTGTATTTTGTCGGAAAAACCTGCCACAGTTTCAGCACCCCTTGGACCTTTGCCAATGTAATTTGCTGAAGGTCTGACCAATTTGCCAGTAATCTTTTGTTCCAAAATATGAGCAGACCAACCAGCTAATCGAGCACAAGTAAACATTGAAGTAAACATGTTTGCTGGAACTTGGGCATAATCCAAAACAATTGCAGCCCAGAATTCAACGTTAGTTTCTAATACACGCTCGGGATGTCTTTCATGTAATTCTTTTAGTGCTGCTTTTTCTAAAGCTTCAGCAATTTCATATCGTGGAGCACCTAATTCTTTTGCAGTTCTTCTTAACACTTTTGCTCTTGGATCTTGTGCTCTGTAAACTCGATGACCAAAGCCCATCAATCTTTCTTTAGAATCCAGTAGTTTTTTAATATAAGTAGTTGGATCAATTCCTTTTTCAATATCTTCAATCATGTGCAACACACGACTTGGTGCACCACCATGAAGTGGTCCACTCATTGCACCTATGGCACCAGAAATAGCGGCAGCAACATCTGCTCCAGTTGAAGCAATTACTCGTGCTGTGAAAGTTGAAGCATTCATGCCATGTTCTGCTGCTGAAACAAAATATGCATCAACTGCCTTAATGTGTTTTGGATCTGGTTCTCCGCGCCATCTCTTCATGAATCTTTCAACGGCAGTTTTTGAATTTGTGATGTGTTCTTCACTAACAGGAGTTTGATCCCCTCGAGCAGATTGTGCAACATACATTAAAGTTGCAGCGGTGGTTCTTGCTAAATCTTCTCTAATTTGTACATGATCGATATCTAACATTGGTTTTAATTTCCAACGAGCAGCTAATTGTGCAACAGCACTTTGCACATCTACTCGAGTATCACCAGTTCTAAAAGGAATTTGGTGCACATCTGGAATTGGTAATCCAGGAGAAAAATTGTCGTCAACTAATAATCCCCACACAGGACCAAATGAAACACGACCAACTAAATCTTCAATGTCAACTCCGCGATAACGAAGTGCTCCGCCTTCGCGATCTGGTTCAGCAATTGTTGTTTCAAAGGCCACAATTCCTTCAAGACCGGGAACAAAATCTGGCATTTCTCACCTTCGCATTGAGGAGTTTTGTTAGCACTATCTTTACCTAACTACTCCACCATGGTGGAATCGGGTTATGTCTGATTCCACACAATGGTTTGAATCATTAAGAATTTCCTATGAACAAGGAGAACTTAATGAAAGTGACGTAAACCACAACCCAATTCAACAGTTCAACATCTGGTTACAAGAAGCCATCGCTAATTTAGTATCAGAACCAAATGCAATGGTGTTAGCTACAGCAAATAAAAATGGAGAACCTTCTGCTCGCAATGTTTTATTAAAATCAGCTGATGAAAAAGGTTTTATCTTCTTTAGCAATAAGCAATCAGATAAAGCAAAAGATTTAGCAGAAAATCCTCAAGCAACATTGCTATTTTCTTGGTTATCCCAACATCGTCAAGTAATTGTGAAGGGGAAAGTTTCTGAAATTAGTAGAGAAGAATCAAATGAATATTTTCAAACCAGACCCTATGGATCAAGAATAAGTGCTTGGGTAAGCAATCAATCACAAGTAATAAAGAACAGAGAAGTATTAGAACAAAAAGTAAAAGAATTTATGGAGAAATATCCAGAAGAAGTTCCGATGCCTGATTACTGGGGTGGATATATTCTTAAACCTGAAAGTGTTGAATTCTGGCAAGGTAGACCTTCAAGGTTGCATGATCGAATTAGATTTACGAAAAAAGAAAATAGCTGGATTATTGAGAGAATTTCTCCTTAATAATTTTTTCTCCCTTACTTGCTTTATATCTTCTTAAAGTTTCTTCACGTTCTTGTGCGTGATCGACCATTCTTGGTGGGTAATTATTGATGTAACCATCTGGTTGTTCCCAAGGTGTGTGGGCTTTCATTCCTGTTAAATGTTTTAATTCAGGAATATATTTGTGAACATATTTTGCTTCAGGGTCAAATTTTTCTGCTTGCATCATGGGATTAAAAATTCGGTAATAAGGAGATGCGTCAGTTCCACATCCTGCTGTCCATTGCCAACCATGAGAATTACTTGCAATATCTCCATCAAGCAAATGTTTCATAAACCATTTAGCGCCATGAATCCAATGAATGTGTAAATCTTTAACAAGAAAAGAAGCAACAATCATTCTTACGCGGTTATGCATCCAACCGGTTTGTTTAAGTTGTCGCATTCCTGCATCAACTATGGGAAAACCAGTTTTACCTTCTTGCCATTTAGTTAACCTTTGGGCAAAGTCTTTTTCTTGATCCCAACCCATTAATTCCCATTTTTGATCTAATGACTTTGTTTCACTTTCTGGAGCAGTAGCAAGAACCTCAGCATAAAATTCGCGCCAACAAATTTCTTTTCTAAAAGTGTCATGATCTTTTGACTCATTTAATTCCTGTAATATTGTGCGGGGATGAATTTCCCCAAATCTTAAAGGGATACTTAATCGAGAAGTGCCTTCTAAATCAGGTCTATTTCTGTTTTGGTCATAACCAACAATTGCTGAATTCAGAAATTTATCAAATTGCTTTAAAGCATTATCTTCACCAGCTGGTGGTATTTCAATATCAATACTTACTTTTGGCAATTCTTGACTGGGCAGTGGCATTAACCAGGGAGGATTTTTCTTAAACTTTTGTGCTGGTTTTCTCCAACCATGTTTTAACCAAGATCTGTAAAAAGGTGTGTAAACCCGATATGGAGTTCCATCATCTTTCTTAACCCTAAAAGGTGCCACAGCATATGCAGAACCTGTTCTTACTAACTTCACATTTATTTTTGCTAGTTCTTTTTCAACTTCAACATCCCGGATTCGACCATATGGTTCAAAATCTTCTGAAATATGAACAGTTTTAGCATTACTTGCTTTTACTATTTCTACTAATACTTCTTTCGGATCCCCATATCTAATTAGAAGATTTCCATTTAGCGATTCATTTAGTTTTGTTAAGGATGCATTTTGATAAGCCTGCAAAGGAGCTCCTGCATCATCAAAAACTTTGGGGTCAATATTAAATAATGCAACAACTTGACCATCACCATCAAGAAAGGCAGATTCAATTGCAGCATTTAAGGCAGGGTGATCATGCAATCGTAGATCTCGACGAAACCACATCACACTAGTCATAGGTATAGATTAGGAGTTGACTAGTTAGAGCACAAATCTTTTCTACTAAATGTGTGAGATTCTCGTCACTTCATTCACAACTGTGCTCATTTGTATAGCACCAAAATCTATTCATCGTGTTATTTTGGAAGTCATGAGAAAAATATTCATCAGCATCCTGGCAACTTTATTGATTGCTACTGGTTATGCCACCCCATCATTTGCCGATGAAATACCCGCATATCCAGGAAAAGAAAAATTAACTCGAGGAGTTGAAAATAGTTCAGTAAAAAAAGTTCAGCAAGCTTTAATTAAACTTGGTTATCCAATTCCGGTAGCAAATGGAAAATATGGTCCTGCCACAACTGCTGCAATTGCAGAATTTTATGAAGTTCAAGGTGATGTGGATGATGGATTAACTCTTGGACCTGCAGGGTGGAGGGCATTATTTGTAGCAGTAAACAGAGAAGAAAAAAACACCCCAATTGTTGAAGATGGGGAAGTAGAAGATTCTTCAGCTGATTTAGTAAAGCCAGAAGATGTTGTTGTTGGTGATGATTTAGTAACAGCAACTACACGAGCTGCCAAAGTTTCCAAAGTGTTGGCAAGAGCTGCAACTGTTAAAGGAACCCGATATAGACGTGGTGGTACATCTACTAGTGGATTTGATTGTTCAGGTTTTGTGCTTTATGCCATGAAACCAGTTGGGGTAACTTTTGGAAGAACTTCAAGAGACATGAGACGTGAAACTCCAAAAATTACAAAAGAAGAATTACTTCCTGGAGATTTAGTTTTTTATCACAATAAACAGGGAACTGTTTATCATGTAGCAATTTATGCTGGCAAAGGAAAGATTTGGCACGCCAGACGCCCAGGATTAAAACTGGCTAAAACAAATATCAATGCAAAACGAATTAGTTATGGAAGAGTTAACTACTCTTAGTCGTCATCATCTTCATTTGAATGAAGTGTTCTTTCTAATACTTGAGTTGATCTAAGAATTGCTACCACAACTAGTGTCATGCCTGCAGCTGCAAGTTGAAAACCTAAACCAACAGCACAACCCATTGCTGCTGTTGCAAAGACAGTTGCCGCAGTTGTGACACCACTAACACCAGATTTTTTTCTGGCAAAAATTAATCCTGCACCAAGAAAACCAATACCTGTCATGATTGCATGCATTGCTCTAGTTGGATCACCAAATTGGGTATTGATATCAACTAACGCACCTATTGTTACAACTAGTGCAGCAGCAGATGCAACCAAAGCCATGGTTCGTGGTCCGGCAGATTTACCGGCACGATCTCTTTCATAACCAATTATTGAACCTAAAATTGCTGCCAAAACAGTATTAAAAATTACAACTGATTGTTGCCAAACATCTGCCATTCCTAAATCAAACATAAAACGAATACTAGACCCGAATCTAATTAAAAGTTGGTATTTCAGAAAATGAATTTGTGCCCTCGGAGGGAATTGAACCCCCAACCTATTGCTTAGGACGCAGTCGCTCTATCCGTTGAGCTACGAGGGCTAAGGCTTTACTAACAAATTCAAGCCTAATTCATCTTGAAGTTGTCTATATCTTTAGTGCAATAAAACAGTAAGTTTTTCACCTGAATTTATTGCCAAAGTAACTGCAGTGTCATTATTGGTTGAAACCATCACAACAGATCCAGCACTTGAGCCAAAAGATGACTTTTTACTAGCAATGGCAATAACTGAAACATTTTTGGCAATTACCCCGCCATAGATGCCATTGCTGTTGTTGAGCTTAACCACATCAACTAGCGAACCAGGTCGAAGAATTGAAGCAATCTCAGAATCAATAATTCTTACCCCCACAACTCTTTGATCAGAAATAACATGATTTGAAGCAATCACTCTGGTACTAGTTAATTGTTCATCAGGGGCAATATTTGCCGAAAGCATTTTGCCGACCAGCTCTGTTTTTGCTAAAGAATTAGCCACAATAGCTGATTGAGGAATTCTTATTTCTTTCAAATCGGTTTCAACTAACACAGAGCCTGCTGCTAATTCTTTACTAGCCACAATTACTGGTTTGGTAGCAAAATTATTAGCTGCTTTATCAACAATTGAATAAATGACTATTGCAATGAGGCAATAGGCAATAGTTTTTCGATAAATTCGAAAAAGTGTGACTAGATCTGATTTCTCAATACTTATACGTGGTATTTGCATCCTCTTAAAGTAAAGGATTTGAAATATTTCTGCTTAAGAGTTAATCAAACCTGTGGATAACTATTTGTCTTCTTTAGGCTTACTTGGTTTTGTTTCCGTTTTTGTTTCTGTTTTAGCTTCTTTTTTCTCAGGTTTTTTAACCTTGTCATCTTTTTTGGTGGTACTTTCAGGTTTTTTCTTTTCTCGGGCATCATTTCGGTAAAAACCTGAACCTTTGAAAACAACACCAACAGCACCAAATTTCTTTCTCACTATTCCCTCGCATTGAGGACACTTTGTGATTGATTGATCAGAAAAAGATTGAATTTCTTCAAATTCAAAATCACATTTGGTACACGCATATTGGTATGTGGGCATAGTAACTATCTTGCCAATTACTTACTTTTACCAATGCAAAGCCTTACTCTTATATACATGCACTTACACCCATATGCACTAGTTGCACTTGGTGGAGCTATTGGCAGTGTTTTGCGTTGGATAATTTCAATTCGATTAGATGACTCTTTAGGACGACTGCCCTTAGGCCATGAAGGATTTGCTTGGCCAACATTATTGGTAAATATTTTGGGGTGTTTAGCCATTGGGTGGATTGCCGGACATCGCAAACACTCACTTGATGTGTGGCATTTTTGGATTGTTGGAGTCTTAGGTGGATTTACAACTTTTTCCACATTTGTCTTAGAAACTACTTGGCAAATTCAAGCCGCAAACTGGCCTTACACAATTTTTTATGTGCTAGCCACATTTGGTGCATGTTATGTAGCAACTGCTTACACCCTCAAAAAATCTGAACAAAGAAGTAATCGATGAACGAAACAGTCCCAACTTTTTTTGCTGTAGCCATGGGTGGTGCATTAGGTGCCATGCTTCGTTTCAGATTTAGATTTTTGACCCAAAAACTTAAATACTCTGCCTCATCTTTTGTGCCCAATATTATTGCTTCATTTTTATTAGGATTTGTGACAGCTTTGTTTGCTGATGCATTTTTTGCAGTCCAATCTTGGCAAGCCTGGTTTTATCCGTTTTTAGCTATTGGAGTAGCAGGATCACTTTCTACTTTTTCGGCTTTAGCATTAGAAATGAATGAAAATACCAAAAAACTTGGTTGGCAAAAAAGTATTGGTTATGTGGTCATAGTTCTTTTATCAGGTTTAACTGCTTTATTTTTAGGTTTATATTTAGGAACTTCAGTTCCTACTTAGTCAGGTTTTGTGAAATGAATTGATCTATAAGGTGTAGCAATAGTGTGAATTGGTTGATCGTGGGGTTCTTTAGGGATTTCTAAAATAAATTCGGCATCAAATAGTAAAACTATTCTTTTTACATTTGTATTTAATTGTTCTAAGACTCGGTCATAAAAACCTTTACCTTTACCTAAGCGAGTTGCGTTAACGTCAACAGCTAAACCAGGCAAGATGATGGCACCTAATTGTGTTAATTCTTTTGCTAACTTTGCCTCCCCTTGTGGTTCTTTAATGCCATAGGCTCCGATGTTGAAATCTTCCGGGTTTTTCACCCACAGCAAATCAGTGTTATTAACTCTAGGTAACCAAACATTTCTACCAAGTTTTCTAACTTCAGCAATTAGATCAAGGGTGGGAGGCTCTTCAGGAAGTGACATATATATAGCAACATCACCTGTTGTTTTTGAAAGTTCAAAGATTGCCCGTTTAGTTAATTGCTCAACATCAAATGAGCCAAGTTTGGTGCTTCGTCTGGTTTCCTGCAGACTTTTTCGCAAACTTTGCTTGGTCTCTTGAGTATTTGGTGTAGGCATAGATACACAAGCATACTCAAAGCGCGTAATCTTTAGCCATAACACATTTAGGAAAAGGAATGGAAATGTCGAAAGTTACTTGTGCTGTAGTGCCAGTAGCTGGTTATGGCACTCGTTTTCTTCCTGCCACCAAAGCAACTCCTAAAGAAATGTTGCCCGTAGTTGATAAACCTGCCATTCAATATGTAGTGGAGGAAGCAGTTGCTGCCGGGTTAAATGATGTTTTGTTCATCACCGGTAGAAGCAAACGCGCGTTAGAAGACCATTTCGATGATTCACCTGAACTAGAAGCAGAATTAGCTAAACAAAATAAAAGTGAATTGTTAGGAAAAGTTAAAGATCCATCTGAATTAGCCAAAATACATTTTGTGCGCCAAGGAGTACCTAAAGGTTTAGGACATGCAGTGTCAATGGCAAAAGAGCATGTGGGAAATAACCCATTTGCAGTGCTGCTGGGTGATGACCTAATTGATCCAAGAGACTTTGTTTTGCAAGAAATGTTTGATGTGCAACATAAACACGGTGGCTCTGTTGTATTACTGATGGAAGTTCCACCATCTGAGATTCATCTTTATGGTTCAGCAAAAGTTGAAAAAACGGATAAAGACAATGTAGTAAAAGTTGTTGATTTAGTTGAAAAACCAAATGAAAAAGATGCGCCAAGTAATTTTGCAGTAATTGGCAGATACTTATTTGATCCGGCAGTATTTGAGGTTTTGAAAAACACGAAACCAGGAAAAAACGGCGAAATTCAATTAACTGATGCCATGAAAACACTTGCCAAAGATGTAAGTAAAGAAAATGGTGGGGGATTGCACGCTGTTATTTTTAAAGGTAGAAGATATGACACCGGAGATAAGTTGTCTTATTTGCAATCAGTTGTGCAACTAGCAAGTGAAAGACCAGATCTAGGTCCAGCATTTAAAAAATGGTTAAAAACTTTCGTTGGTAATTTAGGAAATTAATTATGGCGCCTTTTTGGCCCGTGGTTTTACAACAAGATAATTTAGTGCTTCGTCCACTTAAATTGAGAGATAAAAAAGAGTGGACTAAATTAAGACAGAGAAATCAAAATTGGTTCCGGCAGTGGGAATCAACAGTTCCAGATGAATTCAGTGATGGGAAAGCAAGTTTTTATCAAATAGTTAAGAACCTAAGAGTTGAAGCAAAAGCCCAAAGATCTTTACCATTTGTGATGGAAATTGATAAGAAAATTGCTGGCCAAATAACTGTTGCCAATATTAATTATGGTTCTACTAGAAGTGCCTATATTGGATATTGGATTGCAGAAGAATTTGCTGGCAAAGGTTACACACCACTTGCTGTAGCAATGGCAATTGATCATTGTTTTGAGGTATTAAAACTGCATCGCCTAGAAATCACCATTAGACCAGAGAATTTAAAATCTTTAAGAGTTGTTGAAAAGCTAGGTTTAAGAAGTGAGGGCTTAAGACCAAAGTATTTGCATATCGATGGGGATTGGCGAGATCATTTGGTTTTTGCAATAAATAAAGATGAATATAACGAATCTTTAGTTTTAAAGATGAAAAATCTGAAATAATCTAATTCACATAACGACACACCCCAGAAGTCAGAAAAAATTTGTGAATAAACTTCTAACCTATTTCTATGGGGTCAGGGTTTCTATTAGCAATAGTTTTAGGTCTTTGGGTAATAGTGCTTTATCCCACATTTGCCAAAAATAGAGTTAATTCAAATGAAACAAAATCAATAGACCGCTTCAACAAGGCTATGAGATCAATAAGTGATTTAGTTCCTACAAGAAATAAAGAAGAAATTACCCAACAAAGAAAAGCTGCTCTTCGAAGAAGAAATGTTACATATCTTTTATTTATTACTAACGTTGGTGTCATTGTGGCTTCATTTTTTGGATATGTTTCACAATATGTTTCACTTATCCCAGTGGGATTATTAATATTATGGTTAGTCGTCGCATTTATTGCAGCACAACGAATGCAAACTGATACTAGAAAAATTCAAAGAGCTGTGATTAGAAAAAATTATGTTATTTATAAAAAACCAGTTGCACCTAAGACTTTAATTAAACCTGATCCTGAACGAGATTTAATTATGGATGAAAGACCAGTTGAAAAAATTATTGAACCTAGTATTCAAGAAGTTCAAGTTGTTGCTGAACAACGTCGCGCGCAAGGCGCTTAAATCCACCTGCTAAACCACATCCGTAACAACCAATCATCTTTGGGCAATTCAACAGCGGCCCAAATTGGATAGAAAAATACTGAAACACCAATAATTACTGCCAAAAGAATTGTTCCTATGACCAAGAATGCTTTTCTACTTGACTCTCGCGCAACGACTCCCAAATAAATTAAGTTAGCAATATAGGCGATTGCAATAACTAAAAATGGGACAAAGACCACAGAGTAGAAATAAAACATTGTTCGATCAGGCAAAAGTAACCAAGGTGCCCAACCTGCTAAAAATAGAAATACGATCGTTCCCGAACGCCAATTTCGAGATCTGAGAAAATTTATTAATAACAAAATTAAAGCTAAAACAGACATCCACCAAATTATTGGATTACCAATTGCCAAAACTTCTTGTGCACAATTACTGCTAGCACAATTTGATAGATTTTCTTGATAAAAAAATGATGTTGGTCGATATAAAATTGGCCAACCCAATGCATAAGCTTCGTAGCTGTGCTCATCGCTTAGATTTATGTGAAAATTCCAGATTTGTTCGTGATAATTAAATAAAGACCTAAGTGCATTCAGTAATCCTGGATTTTCGGGATTTCTTCCCCAACCATCTTCAGTTCTAAACCAACCTGTCCAAGATCCCAAATACACCAAAAATGCGGGAACAATTAATTGGATTGCAGCCCACCAACTATGAATAAAAAATGTTCCCATAAATGGTTTTCTTGCTCTTCTAATTTTTTTGAATGAGTATTCCCACAGCAAAGTTAATATTCCAATTGCGACTAAATAATAAAGAGCTGACCATTTTGTTGCAATTGCTAAACCTAAGAAGATACCTGCACCAATTCTCCACGGATGCCAAGTAAATCTTCCACCAAAAGCTGAGTCTTCTTTTAACTTCCTACTTAAAAGACTTCTAGTGCGATCTCGATCAAGTAATAAACAACCAACACCCATCATCACAAAAGTTGCCATGATTCCATCTAGTAATGCCGTTCTACTCATTACTATTGCTAAACCATCAATTGCTAATAGAAATCCTGCAAGTGAACCAAACCAAATTGATCTTAGTAATCGGATTGCAACCCTAGTTGTCACTAACACTAAAAGTGTTCCCATCACAGCAACACCAAAGCGCCAACCAAAAGAATTCAAACCAAATAATTGTTGACCAATTGCAATTATCCATTTTCCCATTGGGGGATGAGCCACAAATGATCCAACTGTTTCATATAAATCGGTTCGACCTTGTAACAAAAATTCATTGGCTTTTTCAACAGCTTCTCGTTCATAACCATTTTTTAATAAAGCGTAAGCATCCTTAACATAATAAGTTTCATCAAAAACAACATCATTTGGAATGCCTAATCTGGGCCACCTAACAAGTGCTGCAATTGCGGTAACAAAAAGTGTCAAACCCCAACTCAATAAATGTTGCTTGGTGGGGGTATCAACAAGTTGGTTGGTGTTATGAATGTCTATTTTTCTTCTGGCATGTGCCGGCTGAACTTTTCCCACGGCTGAAAGATTACGACTAACTTGTGCCTGAAAGGATGAGGTTTATGGGTGGCGGACAATTAATTTTGGCGGCAACGCCTTTGGGCAATATTTTGGATGCATCTTTGCGCCTAAAACAAACATTGGAACAAGCAGATCTAATAGCAGCAGAAGACACCAGGCGGGCCAGAAGATTATTTGCTGATTTGGAACTAGATGTAAAAGCTCCCATAATTTCTCTTTTTGAAGATAATGAAATAGAAAGAATTCCTGAAATCATAGAGAAATTAAAAAATGGTGCAAAAGTTGTAGTGATAAGTGATGCTGGCACACCTGCAATAAGTGATCCAGGTTATCGACTTGTTAATGCTGCTATTGATGAAAAAATATTAATAACAGTAATTCCTGGTCCAAGTGCAGTTTTATCAGCTTTAGTTTTATCTGGCTTACCAACCGATCGATTTATATTTGAAGGTTTTATTGCAAAGAAAGGAAAAGAAAGAACAGAGTTTTTAAATAATTTAGGGAATGAGAATAAAACTACAATACTTTTTGAATCACCTCGTAGAACATTACAAACACTTAAAGATATACAAGAAATAATTGGAGATGACAGAAAAGCAGCAGTGGTAAGAGAAATATCTAAAACTTATGAAGAAGTAATCAGAGGGACAATCAAAGAACTAGTTAATTGGGCCATTGATACAGAAGTATTAGGGGAAATAACTCTGGTAATAGCAGGGCTTGAAACTACAGCCAGAAAACAAGTTGATGAACAAGCAGTTAAACGTGTAAGGCAATTGGTTGATGCTGGAAGTAGTTTTAAAGACGCAGTCCAAGAAGTTTCAACACAACAAGGATTGTCTAGACGAGAGCTATACGAAGCGTCCCTAAGATTGGACACATGAGTAGCGGCAAAAATACTTTCTATCTATCTACACCTATTTACTATGTAAACGATGCCCCTCATATTGGACATGCCTACACCACAACAGCAGGAGATGTTTTAACTCGTTGGCATCGCCAACGTGGTGAAAATGTTTGGTTTTTAACAGGAACCGATGAGCATGGCACAAAAGTTCAACGAACAGCCGAAAGTAATAATTTCAAGCCACAAGATTGGGCCGATAAATTAGTCAAAGAAGCTTGGCTTCCAGTATTGAAAATCATTAATGCAGCTAATGACGACTTTATTAGAACCACATCAAATAAACATATTAAAGGTGTGCAAGTTTTTTGGGAAAAAGTAAAAGAAAATGGTGCAGTTTATGAAGGTAGCTATGAAGGACCTTATTGTGTGGGATGCGAAGAATTTAAATTACCTGGTGATTTAGTAAAAGAAAATGGACAAGAACTTTGTCCAATTCATTCCAAACCAGTTGAAATGCTAAAAGAACAAAATTGGTTTTTTAAACTTAAGCAATATCAACAACCATTAATTGATCACTACACCAAACATCCTGAAAGTATTCAACCTCAATCTGCCTATAACGAAGTTATGGCATTTTTGAAACAAGGACTTGAAGATATTTCGATGTCTAGATCAGCGGTTTCATGGGGAATTCCCCTTCCTTGGGATAAAGATCAAGTTGTTTATGTTTGGTTTGATGCATTACTTAATTACATAACTGCTACGGGTTACGGTGCACCAGAAGATAGTGAAGAAGGAAAATTATTTAAAGAAGTCTGGCCAATTGATGTTCATTTAGTGGGCAAAGATATTTTAAGATTTCATGCTGTTTATTGGCCCGCTATGTTAATGGCAGCAAATGTTGAATTACCTAAATGCGTTTTTGCTCACGGTTGGTTACTTGTGGGTGGAGAAAAAATGAGCAAAACAAAATTAACAGGTATTGCTCCATCTCAAATAGTTGATTATGTGGGTGCAGATGCATTTCGCTATTACTTTTTATCAGCCATAAGATTTGGTCAAGATGGATCATTTTCTTGGGAAGATTTAACTGCCCGATATACCAGTGAATTAGCAAATGGATTAGGAAACCTTGCTTCTCGAGAAGCAGCGATGATTGAAAAATACTTTGCAGGAATAGTTCCTCAGCCGGGAAATCTAACAAGTGCTGATCAAGTATTAGTTGAAGCAGTAAAAACTGCTGCAAAAGATGCTGATGATTTCATCACAAAGCTTGATTTTTCTGAAGGAATAAATGCCATAAAGAAAATAGTTGATGCTGCAAATCTTTATGTAACAGAACAAGAACCATGGAAAATTGCCAAAGATGAAGCAAATAAAGAAAGATTAGCTACAGTTCTTTATTGCGTAGCAGAAACCTTAAGAGCAATAGCTGTGCTATATCACCCAGTAATGCCTGAGAGCACAACAAAGATTTGGAATATTTTGGGAGCAAATCAATCAATTGGTGATATCGCTAAACAAAAAATTAGTGAAGTGGGAAATTGGGGAGTATTGCCTGCAGGTAGCAAAGTGAATAAAGGTGAAGCAATTTTTCCTCGCCTGGCAGAAGATGAACAATAAAGATAATGAATTACGCGCCAGAAAAGATTTTGGTGTGACCGAATCAAAAAAAAGGGAATATCCTCCACTTCCTACAAAACTAACCACCACCACCATTGATGCACATTGTCATTTGGATATTGAAGATGAAGACATATTCATGTCTGTAAAAGACTCAGTTAATAAGGCAAAAGCTGTGGGAATAATTGGAATAGTCCAAGTCGGAGTAGATGTTCCAAGTTCAAAATGGGCCATAAAAACTGCCAAAGAATTTTCAAATATTCATGCCACAGTAGCAATTCATCCAAATGATGCACCAGTAATTGCTTTAGAAAAAAGTGAACAAGCACTAGATGAAGCAATTGCCGAAATAGCCGAGTTGGCCAAAGATGATGCAGTTCGAGCAATTGGTGAAACAGGAGTTGACTTTTTTAGAACAGGGGAGGCAGGAAGACAATTTCAAGAAAAATCTTTCAGAGCCCACATTCAAATAGCAAATAAATTAAATAAACCAGTGATGGTACATGATCGTGACGCACATGCAGCAGCATTAAAAATCCTTGATGAAGAAAAAGCTCAAAGAGTTATTTTTCATTGCTATTCAGGAGACAAAGAATTTGCCCAAGAACTTGTTAAACGAGGATGGTATTTATCTTTTGCTGGAACTTGTACTTTTAAAAATGCACAAAACTTAAGAGATGCTCTAGCTGTTACTCCACTAGAAAATGTATTAGTTGAGACAGATGCTCCCTTTTTAACTCCAATGCCATATCGGGGTTACCCAAATGCTTCCTACATGATTCCTTTAACCCTTGCCACCATGGCAAGAGAAATGAATGTAGATATTGACACTGTGGCAAATGCCACCAGATTAAATGCAGAGAAATTATTCGGAAAGTTTGAATGACAAATCAATTACTTAACCCAACTGAAATTAGAGAACTAGCAGCAAAACTTGGTTTAAAACCTACAAAAAAACTTGGTCAAAACTTTGTAATTGATCAAAATACGGTTGAAAAAATAGTTCGAACTAGCAATGTCTCTAAAGATTCAATCGTTTTAGAAGTTGGACCTGGCCTGGGTTCATTAACCCTTGGCCTGATGGCAACGGGGGCAAAAGTAATTGCCGTAGAAATCGATGAACGCCTAGCACAGCTTTTGCCAAATACAGCTAAAGCTAAAGGATTTGGTGAATCTCAATTAATAGTAATTAACAAAGATGCTTTAGAAATATCAAAAAGTGATGTCAACAATCCAGATGTGTTAGTGGCAAATTTACCTTATAACGTTTCTGTTCCAGTCATAATTCATATTCTAGAAACTTTTCCAAGTATCAAGAATTATCTTGTGATGGTGCAATCTGAAGTCGCTGATCGTTTAGCTGCTAGTCCGGGATCTAGAACTTATGGTTCTCCTAGTGTGAAATTACAATGGTATGCAGAAGTTTCTAAAGCAGGTTCAATATCTAGAAATGTTTTTTGGCCAGTTCCAAATGTTGATTCAGACTTAGTGCAACTTCACAGAAGAAACAACGTTGATGAATCAATTAGAAAAGAACTGTTTGCTGTAGTAGACGCAGCTTTTTCCCAAAGAAGAAAAATGCTTAGATCAGCTTTAAGTTCCATGTGTGGAGGTTCAGAAAAAGCATCCGAGATTCTGGAATCTGTACAAATTGACCCACGTTTACGTGGGGAAGCGTTGAATGTTTCTGACTATGTGCGATTGACTGAAGGTATGAAAAAAAGTGGTGTCAGGATCACCTCAAGTAGACCATGACTGCAACATTAAAAGATTTAGCACCTAAACATGTTTTAGTTAAAGTTCCTGCCAAAATAAATTTATCTCTCAAAGTTGCACCACTAGGAAAAGACGGATTTCACCAGTTAGCAACTGTTTTCCATGCAGTTTCAATTTATGACGAAGTCACAGTAACTATGGTCAAACCTGGGCAAGAAGAAATATCTGTGGGCGGGGATGATGCAGATAAAATCCCAACCAATAAAGATAATTTAGTTTCTAAAGCAATCACTGAAATTGCAAAACATGTCAATCAACCAATTCATGCTCGTGTTCATATAAACAAATCAATTCCAGTGGCAGGAGGAATGGCGGGAGGAAGTGCTGATGCTGCAGGAACAATCATTGGAATTAATCATTTATGGGATTTTCATTTAACAATTGATGAACTTAATTTAATTGCATCCAAAGTTGGCTCAGATGTCCCATTCTTATTACACGGAAATACTGCCCTTGGATATGGCAGGGGTGAACAACTCACACCAGTTTTGCACCGAGATTCATTGCATTGGGTTATTGCGACAAATAATTATGGTTTATCAACACCTGATGTTTATGCAGAATTTGATCATTTAACTAAAGATAAAGAAATAATTGATCCAGAAATTTCACTAGAACTATTACAAGCACTCGCCCAGGGCGATCCTCATGAGGTTGCCCAAAACTTAGTTAACGATTTACAAGCAGCAGCTTTATCACTTAAACCAGATTTAAGACGTTTACTAAGAGCAGGTGAAGAAGCAGGGGCTTTAGCAGGAATTGTTTCTGGATCTGGTCCAACATGTGTATTTTTGTGTTTTGATGACACATCAGCTTCTGATATCGCAATTGATCTTTTAAGCAGTGGAACTTGTACAACAGCTGTGACAGCCTATGGTCCGGTGCCAGGAGCTCGAATTAAATAAGTTTTTTATCAGCAGTAAGAGTTGGATTTGCTTTCAAATCTGTTAAACCATTCCACACAAAATTAACAACTTGAGCAGTTATTTCTTCCTTAGAAATATGACGTTCTTCTTCCCACCATTGACCAGTCAATGCCACAGATCCAACCAAAGCTCTAGCATAAATTCCTGCTGATTTTCTTGGTAAACCAAAGCGACCAAATGCATCTGCTAAAACTGTTTCACATTTATCGACAATGTCATTAACTAAACCAGAATAAGCACCAGCACCTTTGGCAGCTGGGGCATCTTTTAGTAACACTCGATAACCATCTGGATGTTGGTCAATGTAGGTAAAAAATGCATAAACTGCTTGTTCTAACATTGTGCGCGGATGACCTGGTTTTAAATGAGTAGTAACTGTGTTAAGTAATTCTCTGGTTTCTCGATCAAGGATCACGGCATATAAACCATCTTTACTTCCAAAGTGTTCATAGATAACTGGTTTGGAAACTGACGCCCACTGTGCAATTTCTTCCACTGAAACTGCTTCATAACCTTTTTCAGCAAATAAATGTCTAGAAACATTAATTAATTGCTCGCGTCTTTCATGACCACTCATACGAGTGCGTCCTGCTTCACGTTCTACTTCTAATGCAGCCTTACTAATTCTTTGCCGAGCACGTTCTGCTTCAAGTTGCATTTTTTCTTGGGCTTTAAGTAATTTCTTTGCAGCTTTGAGTTCGTCTTTGGTAGGTTCACTCGTTGAATTGGTAGCCACAAATCAACGCTACAGCTCCAGATGGTTAGGCTTATGCGAGCGCTGGTTCACTTGCACTACAAATCAGATAAAAGCTATTCCGGGATCGTCCAATTGGCAGGACACCGGCCTTTGGAGCCGTGAATCGGGGTTCGAGTCCCTGTCCCGGAGCCACGCGCAAAGTACAACTACCTAATAACATCAACTCTGTGAGTAATTTAAATGCCGCCATTGTGTTGGCAGCTGGTGAAGGCAAAAGAATGCATTCATCAACCCCTAAAGTTTTGCACCCAATTTGTGGTATGCCAATGCTTGGTCATGTTTTAGAAACTGTTCAAGAATTAAAACCAACTCAAATAATTACCGTGGTTGGCCATGGCAAAGAAAGAGTTACCAAGTACTTATCATCAGAATTTAAAAAAGTTAAAACAGTTGTCCAAAAACAACAAAAGGGCACAGGTCATGCTGTGCAAACTGCACTAGCAGCGATGAATAATTTCAAAGGATTAGTTTTAATAACAGCAGGAGATACTCCTTTACTGACATCTGATTCAATAGCACTTTTAGTCAACGCTGCAAAAGAATCAAAAGCAGCTGTCTTAACAGCTGATCTTCCAGATCCAACTGGTTATGGGCGAATAATTCGACTAGCCAGCATGGTCGATCGCATTGTGGAACAAAGTGAGGCAACTAGTGAAGAACTAGAAATTACCGAGATCAATACCGGTGTTTATGTCTTTGATGTTGAAATCTTAAAGAAAGCTATTACTCAATTAAAAGCAAATAACAAACAAGGTGAAATCTATTTAACCGATGTGATTGCTGTAATAAACAGTATGGGTGAATCAGTCACCGCAGTAATGTGTCAAGACTATCTTGAAGCCCTAGGCATTAATGATCGAAGCCAATTAGCACTTGCTCAACAAATATTGCAACAAACTATTAACGAATACTGGATGAGTCAAGGAGTTTCCATGAGAAACCCAGATTCAGTAGTAATTGATGTCAACGTTGAACTTGGTCAAGATGTTTTCTTAGATAACAACACCCATTTGTTAGCAAACACCCAAATTGGTAACAATTCAATAATTGGACCAGACACCATGCTTAAAGATTGTGTGGTGGGAACAAATTCTCATGTGTTAAGAACAACAGCGATTAGTGCCAAGATTGGAAACAATTGTGAAATTGGTCCTTACACATATTTAAGACCAGGAACTGTTTTGAAAAATAGGGTAAAAGCTGGTGCATATGTGGAAATTAAAAACTCCACCGTTGGTGAAGGTTCAAAAGTTCCACACTTGTCATATGTAGGAGATGCCTCAATTGGTATTGAAACAAACATTGGTGCGGCTACAATTTTTGTCAACTATGACGGTGTGCAAAAACACAAAACAGTTGTAGGCGATCATGTAAAAATTGGTTCAGACACCATGCTTGTGGCACCTGTGAAAATTGGTGATGGTGCATACACAGCAGCAGGATCTGTAATCACCGAAAATGTGCCAGCAGGTGCCCTTGGAGTGGAAAGAACCAAGCAACGAAATATTGAAGGCTGGGTTGCAAGAAAAAGAGGAAAAACTAAATCATCTTCCACAACACGTCGAACCCGAAGTAAGAAGCGAAAGAAGTAACCGACAGAATTAGAGTTAGCACCACCAAGAAATCTTTCCTCAGAAAAGGATTTGAAGTGGCCGAGGTCGAAACCGTAACCAGTAAGCGACTACTTCTTGCCGCAGGCCGTTCCCACCCAGCATTAGCCGAAGCTATTGCTCGCGAACTTGGTGTGGAATTAGCAAAACTTTCAGCTTATGACTTTGCTAATGGTGAAATATTTGTTCGATTTGAAGAATCAGTTCGTGGCACCGATGCATTTGTATTGCAATCACACACTCTGCCCATAAACAAATGGATTATGGAACAACTACTTTTAATTGATGCATTAAGACGAGCTTCTGCTCGAAGAATTTCTGTGATCATGCCTTATTACGGTTATGCCAGACAAGATAAAAAACACAGAGGTCGTGAACCAATCTCTGCCAGACTCATGGCTGACTTACTAAAAACAGCTGGGGCAGATCGAATCATGACAGTTGATTTACACACTTCTCAAATTCAAGGATTCTTTGATGGACCGGTGGATCATTTGTTTGCCATCAAAATTTTGGCTGAGCACGTGCAGTCAAGATATGACAGAAAAGAAATAACTATTGTTTCCCCAGATTCAGGGCGAGTAAGAGTTGCTGAAAGATGGACCGACATTTTAGGTTCACCTTTAGCAATTATTCATAAACGTAGAGACCCTGATGTTCCAAATGAAGTAAAGATGTTTGAAGTAGTAGGTGAAGTAAAAGACAGAATTTGTGTGCTAGTAGATGACATGATCGACACCGGTGGAACAATTGTTAAAGCCGCTGAAACCCTATTTGAATATGGGGCAAAGGATGTAATTGTTACAGCCACTCACGGAATTTTGTCTGGCAAAGCTGCTGAGAAACTTCAAGGTTCTCGTATTGCCGAAGTAATAGTGACAGATACCTTGCCTATTGTTGCCGAATCAAGATTTAACAAATTGACGATTTTGCCCATTGCTCCCATGATCGCCAATGCTGTGCGAGAAGTGTTCCACGAAGGCTCTGTAACTAGCCTGTTTGATGAAAGACAGCCTTCACTGTTCTAGAAGTTTTGACCTCAACGCAATGGCAAAAACCTCACACCGGTAATCTTTTCTTTACGCAATTCGGCGAGGGTGACTAGGTCACCGTGATCGACGGAAAGGTTCGATTAATAATGGCTAAAAAAGAAACAGTATTTTCACTCTCTGCACAAATTCGAGATAACTTCGGTAAAGGTGCATCACGTCGTGATCGTCAAAACGATCGCATCCCAGCTGTGGTTTATGGAAAAGACCAACCACCATTGCACGTTTCATTGGATCATCACACTGCTTCATTAGTACTGCGTGTTCCATATGCAACTATTAATTTGGAATTAGATGGAAAGAAATTTGTAGTAGCACCGCAACAAATTCAAAAAGATCCAATCAAACCAATTTACAAACATGTCGATTTAGTTGTGCTAAATGACAAAGAGCAAAAAGAAAGATTAGAACTGGCAGATAAAGCCGAAGAAATGGCTGCTGCCGCTCTGAAAATTCGTTTGGAAATTGCAGCCAAAACTAAACTTGATCTTGGCGAAATTGCTGTTCCTGTTGCTGTTGCTGAAGATGGAACTGCTGCACCGACTGCTGATGGAACTGCTGCACCTGCTGCAGAAAGTGCTGATGGAGCTGCTGCTCCTGCTGCTGATGCAAAAGAAGCACCAGCTAAAAAAGATAAAAAATAATTAAGGTTTAAAAACCTAAACAACAAAGTAAGGCGAGTAAATGACTGACTCACCATGGTTAGTCATTGGGCTAGGTAATTCTGGTTCAGAGTATAAAAATACTCGCCACAATGTTGGGGCGATGGTAATCGAGCAAGTAATTACTGATTTGGGTGAAAAACTAACTCATAGCAAAAAAGTTTCAGCTGATGTTTGTGAAACCAGAATTGGTACTCACAGGGTTGTTTTAGCAACATTAAGAAGTTATATGAATGAATCTGGTGGTCCAACTTCTAAGCTAATGAATTTTTACAAAATCGAGGCTGAGAATTTAGTTGTGATGCATGATGAATTAGATCTACCTTTTGGTGAAATCAGAATCAAAATGGGTGGTGGAGATAACGGACATAACGGATTGAAATCTATTAGAGCATCAATTGACAGCGGAGAATTCGTGAGATTACGTCTAGGAATTGGTAGACCTCCAGGCCCCATTGATCCAAGTGATTTTGTATTGAAACCATTTAATTTCTTTGAAAAATCTCAAATGAATGATTATTTACAATTTGCCAGTAAAGCCCTATCCGACATTGTTTCACAAGGTGTAGATCAGGCACAAAATTTAAATAATGGAAATGCTTAAATGAAAGATGAATCAGATTTAGAACTTGCCAGAAGATTAGCTCTCCAAGCCGGCAAACTTCTAAATCAGCACAGAATTAATAACCCTCCACCTGATGATTTAGCAAAAAGAAAAGAATATGGTGAACAGGCAGATAAACTGGCACATAATTTTTTGATGGAAGAATTTATTAAAGCCAGACCAAAAGATCTAGTTTTAAGTGAAGAAGGAATAGATCCTGCTGCAAGATTAGATGCTTTAAGATGCTGGATTATCGATCCTCTAGATGGAACTTTTTACTTTGCAAATAATCGCAATGATTTTGCAGTTCATATCGCGTTATGGGAAAAAGAATCAAAAAATAATGGAAATATTGCGGTTGCAGCTGTGGGAATGCCTGTGTTTGAAAAGGTTTATGACACATCAAGTAAAAAAATAGCAACTAAATCAAATAATATTCCTCGCTTACTTGTTTCTGGATCAAGACCACCATTGGAAATGCCTAAATTAACGAAGTTATTTGATGAAACATTTGGCGGAGTTGAAATAAAAAGTGTTGGCTCAGTAGGTGCCAAAGTTGTACAAATTCTTGATGATAAAGCAGATCTTTATGTTCACACCACAGGTTTTTACGAATGGGATATTGCAGCACCTTTGGGGGTAGCAATTGCTGGGGGATTACTGGTTTGTGACATAACAGGAAAGAATTTAGTGCTCAATCAGAAAAATATTAGAGTAGATAACGTAATAATTTGTCGACCAGAACTACTCGAGGTTGTGCTACAGGCTGTTGCATGAGTTTGAATAAAGTTTTTCAAGAAATAACTAAAGTTGAGCCATGGCTTAAAATTGCACAAGCAATAAAAAGTGAGTCGACATATAAAATTGCCAGCCCCAATTCGTTATTTCCTGTTATTACTAATCACATTTCAAACAATTCAGATGAAGTCTTACTGGCTGTAACCTCAAATTCAAGAGAAGCAGAAGACTTAGTACAAGCACTTAAATTTTGGAATAAAGATTTGAGTGTGGCACATTTTCCTGCTTGGGAAACTTTGCCTCACGAAAAAATCGCTCCCACCTCAGATATTGTGGGCAAAAGACTTGCCATCATCAGAAGATTAGTTCACCCAGATAATAAATTAAAAGATTCATCAAAATTAGATGTGGTAGTTGCTCCAATTAGATCATTGATGCAACCGCTATTAGCTTCTCTTGCAGAGATTGAACCTTTAGCCTTACAGGTTGGTCACTCAATTGATTTAACAAAAGCTGTAACCAAGCTTGTTGAAATTGGTTATGAACGAGTTGAAATGGTGGAAAGGCGCGGACACATTGCTGTTAGAGGAGGAATTTTAGATGTATTTGTTCCAGGACATGAACATCCTTTAAGAGTTGAGTTCTTTGGTGATGATGTTGAAGAAATTAGATATTTTTCTGTCGCTGACCAAAGAAGCTTAGAAATTGCACCCCATGGATTATGGGCACCTGCTTGTTATGAACCATTCCTAAATGAACAATTTGAACCAATTGGAGAATTACAACTTTTCACAGATTTATTTCCAATAAATACTGTGGTGCTTCTAAGTGATGCTGAGAAAATTAAAACTAGGGCAGCAGAAGTTTTAAAAACATCTGAAGAATTCTTAAATGCTGCCTGGTCGAGTGCATCACAGGGTGGAAGTATTCCTCAAGAAATTGCAATGGGTGGCTTTAAAGATTTAGAAACTGTTCAAAAAAATGCTCTCCAAAAAGATTTGAAATGGTGGCAGGTAAGTCCTTTTATTGGCCATATTGATGATGAACAAAATTTTGATGTTGTTGATTTAAAGGCTCGAGTATTAGAAGGGTTTAGGGGAGATTTCAGTGCCGTAATAACCGAATTAAGAAACAAATTAAGTCTCAAATGGAAAATAGTAATTTTTTCAGCAGGTGCAGGATCTGCTCAAAGATACCTAGAAGCATTAGCTGATGCTGATATTGCTGCAAAAATTACCGATAATGAATTAGCAAATAATTTAGTAAATATCTATGTTGCAGATATTTCTCATGGTTTCTCACTTCCAGAACAACAACTATTAGTTATTTCGGATACAGACATTGTGGGCATGCGCTCATCAATGAAAGATGTGTCAAAACTTCCAACTAAAAGAAAAAATAGTATTGATGTTTTAACACTTGCACCCGGTGATTACATCGTTCATGAACAACACGGTGTTGGTAAATACGTGGAAATGACCAGTAGAACTGTAGGAAATGCCACAAGAGAATATTTAGTTATTGAATATGCTGCTTCCAAAAGAGGTCAACCAGCAGATCGCTTATTTGTACCAACAGATCAATTAGATCAAATAACAAAATTTATTGGTGGAGAAATCCCTTCATTAAATCGATTAGGTGGAATTGATTGGGAGAAAACAAAAGGCAGAGCCAGAAAAGCTGTTAAACAAATTGCTGCTGAATTAATCAGACTTTATGCAGCAAGACAAGCATCAAAAGGTTTTGCTTTTTCTCCCGATACACCTTGGCAAAGAGAACTTGAAGATGCGTTTGCTTATATTGAAACACCAGATCAACTTGCCGGCATAAACGATGTCAAAAAAGATATGGAAAAAAGTGTGCCCATGGATCGAGTCATTGCAGGTGATGTTGGTTATGGCAAAACTGAAATTGCAGTAAGAGCTGCATTTAAAGCAACTCAAGATGGCAAACAGGTAGCAATTCTTGTACCCACAACATTGCTGGTACAACAACATTTTGCAACATTTAGTGAAAGATTCTCACCATTTCCAATAAATGTTAAACCCTTATCAAGATTTCAAAGTTCAAAAGAAATAAATGAAACTTTAGCTGGAATAGCTGAGGGATTAGTTGATGTAGTAATTGGAACTCATCGATTATTAACCTCTGATGTTCGATTTAAAGACTTAGGTTTAGTTGTTATTGATGAAGAGCAAAGATTTGGGGTGGAACACAAAGAACATCTAAAAGCTTTAAAAACTAACGTTGATTTTTTAACTATGTCTGCCACCCCAATTCCTAGAACACTTGAAATGTCTTTGACTGGGATTAGAGAAATGTCAGTTATTCAAACTCCTCCAGAAGATCGTTTACCAATTCTTACTTTTGTAGGGGCTTTTGACAAACGACAAATTGCTGCAGCAATTAGAAGAGAACTTTTACGAGAAGGACAAGTTTTCTATGTTCACAACAGAGTCTCAAGTATTGATCGAATAACAAAAGAATTACAAGAATTGGTTCCAGAAGCAAAATTTGCTATAGCTCATGGCCAAATGAATGAACACGAGTTAGAGCAAGTTATTTTAGATTTTTGGGCACAAAAATTTGATGTTCTAGTCTCAACCACGATTGTTGAGTCCGGTCTTGATATTCCAAATGCAAATACGTTAATTGTTGACAGAGCAGACATGTTTGGTCTATCCCAACTGCACCAAATCAGAGGCCGAGTCGGTAGAGCCAGAGAAAGAGCTTATGCATACTTCTTTTATCCAGAAGAAAAACCTTTAACAGAAAATGCTTATGACCGATTAGCAACTATTGCTCAGCACACAGATCTTGGATCAGGCATGGCTGTGGCATTAAAAGATTTAGAAATTAGGGGAGCAGGAAATATTTTAGGAGGAGAACAATCAGGTCATATTGCTGAAGTTGGATTTGATTTGTATGTCAGATTAGTTGGAGAAGCATTAGCTGTTGCTAAGGGAGAAAGTCCAAAAGTAGATAGTGAAATAAAAATCGAACTATCCCTTGATGCTCATATTCCTCATGATTACATAAAAGAAGAAAGATTGCGTATGCAGATTTATCGCCGTTTAGCTGAAGTAAAAGATGAACTTGAAGTCACATCTATCGCAGAGGAATTACTTGATCGGTTTGGAAAATTTGGAGCCCCAGTTGAAATTTTGTTAGCAATCGCCAAATTACGAGTTCTAGCCCGAAAAATAGGCGTTAGTGAAATTGTGCAACAAGGAAAAGTTATTAAATTTGCACCTCTTGAATTGCCAGATTCACGAATCCTTAGACTTAATCGTCTGTATCCAGGAACCCAAATTCGTGCCACAGTACGAACGATTCAAGTACCTGCACCATTAACTTCCTTAGTTAATGGACAAGTATTAAAGAATCAAGAACTTCTTACTTGGATAACAAAACTGTTACACGAAGTGTTCGAAGATGAACTGAAAGGAAGCACACCTTGAAAAGGTTAAAGCAGATTTCTACATTCCTTTTAGTTTCTGTAGTGCTTGTTGCTTGTGGTCAGCAAAATCCAGGAACTGCAGCATATGTAGGAGAGCAAAGAATCACTTCAGATCAATTAAGTGTTTATCTCAATGATTTAAGAGCTGTTGTTCCCATTGAAAATAATGACCAAGGAACAGCTCAAACCAGAGGTGTTTTAGCAAGATTAATTATTGGTCAAATTATTAAAGATGCTGTTAGTGAAACAAATGCCATTGTGGATCAAGGTTTAGTTGCTCAAGATTATGCTGCTTTGGAAAAAGATGCTGGGGGAATAGAAGCCTTAGCAATATTTGCAGGTTCTAGAAATGTGCCACCGATGCTAATTAAAGAAGTGTTGAGTCAAAATCGTGCCATTGAAGCTATTGGCAAAACTATTCAACCAACTGCAAGTGCCCAAGTACAAAGGGCTGAAGGTGATGCATACATTCTCAAAATTGCTAACACCAAAAAAATTGATATAAATCCTCGCTATGGAACCTGGATTGCACAAGATGGATCTATTGCCCCACCGGCAAATGAATTGAGCGAACCTGCGTTTGCCACTCCAACTGATTTACTTACTTATAGATAAGTTAATTTAATTTCTTTTTTAAGACGAATTTCAGCTGCTTGAACATGTGGTCCTTTTTTTGCTTTGTTAGGCAGTTTTAAAAGAATTCTTCTTAAAATCTTTAAAGTTAAATTCGTAGACGCATCAGCAAATTTAGGTCCAGCTAAAGTTGATCCTCGCCAAGATTGGCCATACATTTTTCTCACCCAACGAGGAAGTGCTGCAAAGGAAAGACTCACCACTATTGCCCACAAGAATTGAGAAGGAGTTAAATATCTAAAAAATTTATTCATAGGAGGAAGAAAGATAAATCTTGCTGATTCCTTAACAGCTTTATCTGCTACTAGTTCATGTTTTTTGTTTTCATAATATGCATTTAGCTCTGTTGTATTGGAAGGACAAATTTGTGGATCTAAACCAACTAATTTTGCAGCAATTAATTGCTCTTTAACATATCTATCCTGATCTTCTTTACTTAGATTCATTCCAGATCGCAGAGCAATATCAAGCAGGGAATCAGTAAAACCGTTATGTACCCACAGTAATAATTCAGGAATATTAAGTCCCAAAGCTTTATGCATAGCTCTTACTTTGGAGGCAGCTCTATCTGCTTCTTCTTTGGTGCCAAAGGAAATAACTCCTATATATTCAGCTGTTCTTAATAATCTGCCAAATGGTTCTTCTCGATAGCGAGAATGGGCTTGGACACCACCAAAAGCTCTTGGTTCCAAAGCTTGTAAAAATAATGCTCTAACACCACCAACTACAGCCAATACATCTGAGTGGATTTTCCAAGTAATTGTGTCTGGGCCAAAATATCCTTGATCATTTGAAATTGTGTCAGGTTCACCAAAGGTCAATTCGGGTGCAAGCATGCTTAACAATTTACACACTCACAAAGTTTCCACCACTTCAAGGTAGGATTTGGCATGAAAACAAAAATTTAAATAGGAGACATTAGTGGCCACGATTGATTTTGTAACAGCTTGTGAAATTTTAGATTCTCGAGGAAATCCAACTGTTGAAGTTGAAGTGGGCCTATCTGATGGAAATATCGCAAGAGCAGGTGTGCCATCTGGTGCATCAACTGGTGCTTTTGAAGCCCATGAATTACGTGATGGCGAGAAAAGATACGGCGGCAAGGGAGTATTAAAAGCAGTTAAGGCAATTGAAACCGTTATTGCACCAAAAGTTAAAGGAATGGATTCAAAAAATCAAAGACAAATAGATCAAGTGATGATTGATCTTGATGGCACACCAACTAAATCAAAACTTGGTGCGAATGCAATTTTAGGAGTTTCTTTAGCAGTTGCAAGAGCATCAGCTCAATCTGCTCAAGAGCCATTATTTAAATATCTGGGTGGAAAAGATGCAAATCTTTTACCTGTACCAATGATGAATATTCTCAACGGTGGAGCTCATGCTGACACTGATGTTGAAATACAAGAATTTATGATTGCTCCAATTGGTTTTAAAACATTTTCTGATGCACTACAAGGTGGTGTTGAGGTTTACCACGCTTTAAAATCTGTATTGAAGAGTAAAAAACTTGCAACTGGTTTAGGTGATGAAGGTGGCTTTGCTCCACAACTACCAAATAATAGAGCCGCACTTGATTTGATTTTAGAAGCTGTAGTTAAAGCAGGATTCAAACCTGGTGAAGAAATTGCACTAGCACTTGATGTTGCAGCAACAGAATTTTACAAAGACGGTAAATATTCATTTGAAGGAGAACAAAGATCTTCTGAGTGGATGGCTGAATATTATTCTAAACTTGTTAATGACTATCCACTTGTTTCAATCGAAGATGGAATGAATGAAGAAGATTGGGCAGGTTGGAAACACTTAACAGATGTGGTGGGAAGCAAAGTTCAGCTTGTTGGTGATGATTTATTTGTAACAAATCCAGTTAGATTACAAAGAGGAATATCTGAATCAACAGCAAATGCATTGCTGGTTAAAGTAAACCAAATTGGTTCACTCACCGAAACTCTTGATGCTGTAAAACTTGCTCAAGAAAATAAATTTGCCACCATGATGAGTCATCGATCAGGTGAAACAGAAGACACCACAATTGCTGACTTAGCAGTTGCTACCAAAGGTGGTCAAATCAAAACAGGTGCACCAGCTCGTGGTGAACGTGTTGCAAAATACAACCAATTGTTAAGAATTGAAAAACTTTTAGGAAGTTCTGCTGTTTATGCGGGTCGCTCCGCATTTCCACGCTTCTAACGCGGTTTATTGGAAGTTATGAAAGCAAAATCGAAATTTAGGCGACCATACATAAATGGTCGATTAGTTATTTTGCTTTCGGCGTTTATCATCTTGATTCTTATGCTGGCCTCCCCGATTAGAGATCTAGTTGCACAAAGGGCAAGAATTGCAGCTCTTGCATTACAAGTGCAACAAAGTGAAAAACAAGTAGAACTATTACGTGAAATACAAGCTAAATGGAATGATCCAAATTTTGTGGCCGCCCAAGCAAGAGCTCGATTGCATTATGTGATGCCGGGGGAAATAGTTTTTTCAGTCATTGGACTTGATGGACAACCTGAAATTATTACTAATGCACCTGCTGCAACAGCCTGGGCAGGAGAACCATTACCACCGCAACCTTGGTATAAAAATCTTTATGATTCTTGGCTTGAGGCAGATTCAGGAGAAGAATTATTAGATGAGTCAGAAACTACAGCAATAAGACCGAATGCACCGAAATGAGTTTTGCTCAACAAGATATTGACGCCATCTCTTTGCAATTGGGAAGAACCCCCCGCGGGGTAATTGAGGTAGCAAATAGATGCACATGTAGTAAACCAACAGTGGTTTCAACTAAACCAGCATTGCCTGATGGTGAACCTTTTCCAACACATTTCTATCTAACGTGTGCCAACCTAAACTCAATGATTGGCACATTAGAAGCATCAGGATTGATGAAAGAATATGAGGAAAGATTAAATACTGATAAAGACTTTGCGAAACAATATAAAAAAGCCCATCTTGATTATTTAGATCGTAGAAATAAATACGGTGAAGTTGAGGAAATAAAAGACATTTCAGCTGGAGGAATGCCTGATCGTGTCAAATGCCTGCATGCATTAGTAGCACACTCATTAGCAGTAGGCCCAGGAATAAATCCAGTAGGTGATGATGCTTTAGTAAGACTTGGAAATTGGGCAACAAAGCCTTGTTTAAAGGAAAATTCATGAAAAGAGTTGCTGCCATAGATTGTGGTACTAATTCTATTCGTTTACTTATTTCAGATATTGATAAAGAAAAAAATACTGCTAAAGATGTGGCACGTGAAATGAGAATTGTGCGCCTGGGTGAAGGGGTTGATAAAACAAAAGCTTTTTCACCACGGGCTTTAGAAAGAACTTTTAAAGCAGTTGAAGAATATGAAAAAATTTTACAAAAACATAAAGTAGAACATTTACGTTTTGTGGCTACCTCAGCCACCCGAGATGCTTTAAATAAAGCCATGTTCATTAAAGGAATAATTGATCGTTTGAGAGTTGTGCCAGAGGTAATTGCGGGGGTTGAAGAAGCAAATCTATCTTTTGAAGGAGCAACTAGATCTTTAAGAAGCAAACACAAATCTCCGTTTTTGATTATTGATTTGGGTGGGGGATCAACAGAATTGGTGATAGGAGATACCACACCAAGTGGCGCATACTCGATGAATGTTGGTTGTGTGCGCATGACTGAAAGACATACCCCTGGTGGAAACCCAACTAAAGAACAAGAAGAAGCAATTAGAAATGATGTCAGAAAAGCTTTAGCATCCGCAAAAGAAGTTGTTGATTGGAAAACTGCCCTAAGTGTTGTAGGAGTGGCAGGAACTATCACAACAGTTGCAGCCCATGTCTTAAAACTAGAAAAATATGACCCCGACATACTTCACGGAACAATAATTACCGCAGAACAAATCAGTCAAACAGCTCAAGATTTCATTGCCTTCTCACCTGCCCAAAGAGCAAATCTTGGCTACATGCATGAGGGCAGAGTGGAAGTAATTACCGCAGGTTCAATTGTTTTAGATGAGGTCATGAAAGGAATTGGCGCGAAAACTTTGATAGCCAGTGAAAGAGATATTTTGGATGGTGTGGCTTGGTCGCAAGTCCAATAAAGAATTTATCCCAATTAGAACAAGCAATTTGTAACTGCAAAAAATGTCCCCGACTTGTTAAGTGGACTAGAGATATTGCACAAGAAAAAAGAAAATCATATGAGAATGAAACTTATTGGGGAAAACCTGTTCCAGGATTTGGGAGTAAGAAACCAAAACTGTTAGTAGTAGGTCTTGCTCCAGGAGCACATGGGGCAAATAGAACAGGTCGAATTTTTACAGGAGATAGAAGTGGTGAGTGGCTATTTCGAGCCATGCATAAAGCTGGTTTTGCTAATCAAGCCCAATCAATAAACAAAAAAGATGGCTTGAAATTAACTCAAGCAAGAGTAATCACAGCAGTTAGATGTGCCCCACCTGATAACAAACCAACCATAAAAGAAAGAGACACTTGCAATAAATGGATGGATTTGGAGTGGAAATTTATTGAAAAAGATTTAAAAGTAGTAATAGCTTTAGGAAGTTTTGCTTGGAAGGCAGCAATTGATATTTTGCTAGAACAAGGATTTGAAGTAAAAATCAAAGAGAAATTTTCTCATGGTGCTAAATCTGTTTACCGAAAGCAAAAACATGAAATCACACTCTTAGGTAGCTATCACCCCAGCCAGCAAAACACCTTTACTGGCAGACTTACCGAAGTGATGTTAGATCAAGTATTTGGAACCGCTTCCAAACTGATTAAGACCTGAAAGTAATCTGTATCTATTGCCCTCGTAGCCCAATCGGCAGAGGCAGCAGACTTAAAATCTGCACAGTGTGGGTTCGAGTCCCACCGAGGGCACCAGTGCTAACTAAACTAAAACACAAATGAAAGCCAAAATTCTTTTTATAATCCTTTCAACTGTTTTAGTAGTTGGATGTTCAAATAACACAACTGTCCGGGGATCTTTCATCGAAAATAATGCCACTAATTACTTGATGCCCAAATGTCCTAAGTCTGACTTAACGGTTATAAAACCAAAAAATCAAATTGCACCAGCAGTTTTGGAATGCTTAGGTCATGACGAATTTGTGAATTTAGCAGGACTTCCAGATGATCGACCATTGGTAATTAGTTTTTGGGCATCATGGTGCACCGTGTGTGCCGATGATGCTGTTTCATTTAACGCAGCTTTTAAAAAACTAAGTAGTCAAGTGAACTTTTTAGGAATTGCATATCAAGATGAAGAGAAGAAATCTATTGCAGCAGCCTATAAGTGGCAACTTCCTTTTCCTAGTGTGCAAGACCCTCGAAGTTTTTTAAGAGAGTTTTACGCAATCAACGGTCTACCAGTGACACTTTTGATTAATAAAGATGGAGAAATAATTGAAAGAATTGCAGGCCCAATTGGAAGTCCTGAAGATTTTACCAACAGAGTTAGCGGAAAACTAATTTCTTACTAAATTACCAACGCATCTTCACTTGATTGCAATTTGCGTGAAGTTGATCTTCCAAAGCAATAATTTCACCATTTAGATTAGCTCTGACATCAACTTGATCTGCTGGATCATAGGTGGCCGCTCTTGCTGCATAAAGGTTTGACATTTGTATCAGTAATTCTGAACAAACACCATAAGAAGACTTGCTGTATTTAAGAATTTTTCCAGCAGCAGAATATTCTTTCCCTGCCATTTCAGGTGCTGAAATTTTTCCTAAAACACGATAATTATGTTCATTTAAATAATGTTGATTATCAAGAATGGCAAACTTTTTCAAAGCAATTGTGTTTGCTTTCTTAGAGCATTTAGTTCCATCTGCCTTACATTTAGCTTTAGGAACAAAAGCAGTTGCTGGAGAAAGGGTTGAGAGAGAAAGCACAACAGAAGTAATTACTATAAGTAATTTCTTTCTCATTTTTCTCCTTTATTAGTTAAGGCCATTTCGCAATAAATCGCGAAATGGCCTTAAAGGTTTAGCCAATCAACTAATTAACTGTAACTACCAGCTAAGTGGGTTGAAAGGTGATGGTGCTGGTGCTGAAGTATCTACTGCTGGTGCAGCTGGTGCTGCAACCTTTGGAGCAGATTTCTTTGAAGACTTCTTCTTAGAAGATTTCTTTTTAGCAGATTTCTTCTTAGCAGTCTTCTTTTTCTTTGCAACTTTTTTCTTTGCAACCTTTTTCTTAGAAGATTTCTTTGCAGATTTCTTCTTGGCTACTTTACGCTTTGCAGTTTTTTTCTTAGAAGATTTCTTTGCAGATTTCTTCTTTGATACCTTGCGCTTGGAGCTCTTCTTGCTTGAGCTCTTCTTTGACTTCTTACGTGCTGCCACTTATCCTCCGTACGGGGTGGAATTACTTCCAATATTCTCGCACTATAGCAAGAGAATTAACCAATCAGTACCCTCTTTTTTCGCCATATTCTGAGTGGGAAATATGTGGTGGTAACCCACTAACCTTGAGTCACATGAACAACGCATTGTCCAAGCGTGGACTACTCGCACTAATTGCCTCCATGGTGTCTTGGGGATTAGCAAATCCCTTCGCCGATCTGGCAATTGATGCTTTTAGTGTGCCTCAACTGCTTTTGCTAGAAATTGGTTTCGGGTTTGCTGCTGTTGCTATCTATTTAATGATTCGAGCGCGCAGGATCAGATTTAGTTGGAAGATTGCCTTGGCGCTGGGCTTATTAGAGCCTGGCTTTACTTATCTATTTGGAAATATTGGTTATGCCAATGGCACTGTTTCCACAGGATTAATTGTCATGTCCACAGAAGTTTTCTTCGTGGCAATAATTGGGTCATTGTTCTTGAAAGAGAAAATATCTCTTCGCATTGCTGTATCGATTGTGGTGGGCTTTTTCGGAGTCGTCATTGCAACTTCGCAAGTAAGTAGTAGCGGAGTTGATAATTGGCTTGGAGTATCTGCTTTTACTGCTGCAGCTATTGCTGCCTCACTTTATGTCATAGTGGCAAGAATTTATGCCAAAGACAATAAAGTAGTTGATTTAGTCTTTGGTCAGCTCTTAGTGGGCACAATTTTTGCAGTTTTAATCTTTATAAGCACAAATTCAAACTTTAACAATGCCTCTGAAATTGAATCTAAGTATTGGATCGCTGCAGTTTTATCTGGTTTGTTTGGAGCTGCTATACCGTTTTTACTTTTCAACTACGCCTCAACTTTGGTGCCAACAAGATATTCCGCACTGGCCTTAAATGCCATCCCAATTGTGGGCATTGGCTTTGGGGCAATGCTGGGTCGAGGTATTCCTAGCCCAATTCAAGCCATTGGTGGCCTAATTGTTGTGCTCAGCCTCTATGTTGGCACGCGCGAAAAATGAAAACATGTTAGTTTGAAATAAGGGAAATTAGTTTTTCCCTACTTTCTATAAGGAGAGCAAAATAGACATGGAATCCAGAAACCCGGTTATACGTCGCTACGCCGACTTTCAACGACCAGGATCAGTACTTGGAAACAACCAAGGAACTGTAATTACTTCAACCCCAGTTGAAGAAACAAAAACTTTTACAGGACCAACACCTGCTCAGCCAGGTGAACGAGTTGTCACTATGGATGACGTTGTAATGAAGTCATTCTCAATGTTGGCAGTGTTGCTAGTTGGTGCTTTTGTCGGATGGAATGCACCGGGATTTGCAATAATTGCGGCTATTGCAGGATTAGTTCTTGGTTTAGTTAACACATTCAAAAAGAATGTCTCCCCAGTTCTAGTCATTACCTACGCCTTATTACAAGGTGTATTTGTGGGAGGAATTTCCTACATTTACCAAAACCTTGTTGTGGCTGATGGAACCAACATTGTTGGAAACACCATCATGAGCACAATGGTTGCTTTTGGAACAATGTTGTTCTTATTTAAATCAGGAATCATCAAAGTTGATGCCAAGTTCACTCGCATGATGCTTGTGGCAATGGTTTCATATTTAGTAATTGCTGTAATTTCTCTTATCGCTGCATTCATGGGCGTTGGTGGAGGTTGGGGCTTTTACGGTGTTGGTGGATTAGGAATCTTACTTGCATTATTTGGAGTAGGACTTGCGTCATTTTCCCTAATGCTTGATTTCCAATCAATTCGTCAAGCAATCTCATTGGGATTGCCTGAAAAAGAATCTTGGAGATTAGCTTTTGGTTTAACCGTAACTCTTGTTTGGTTATACCTAGAAATGCTTAGACTATTTGCAATTCTTTCTGGACGTCGCGACTAGTTTAAAAAAACTAAATAGCCTGGTGAAATATCACCAGGCTATTTTTATTTCTTAAACTTGGGCTGGAAAAAATACTCCAGTGCGAGCATGACAATCGTATCCGTTTGGATTTTTCTTTAAATATTTTTGGTGATACTCTTCAGCTTCATAATAAACATAATCAGCAGCAGGAATGATTTCTGTTGTTATGGAATCAAATCCTTCATTCTTGATTGCTTTTTCATATATTTCTTTTGTTATTAGTGCTTCATCTTTTTGGTTCTCATTGGTATAAAAAATCACACTTCTATATTGTGATCCAATATCATTTCCTTGCCTATTTCCTTGGGTAGGATCATGAATTGTCCAAAACATTTCAAGTAAATTTCTGTAGCTTACAATTTCATCATCAAAAATTACTTTCACAGCTTCTGCATGACCAGTTGTGCCAGTGCACACTAATTCATAACTTGGGTTTTGTTTGGTTCCACCCATATAGCCAACAGATGTTTGACTTACCCCTTCTGTTTGCCAAAATCTTCTTTCCGCACCCCAAAAACATCCCAGGGCAAAATATGCCGTTTGTTCCATGTGATTTTCTCCTTACCTAGATTGTGATACATAAATTGATTTTGTGCCAATTATTTATTTATATCTTTTGGTTTTGTCTCAGGCATGATCACAGAGAAAAAAATCGCCACCAAAGAAACTGCCGCACCAGTCATGAAGGCCCAACCAAATCCAAGGGAATCAACTAATGCACCTGCAACTATTGGGCCCACAATTGAACCAAAATCACTAGTCATTTGAAATGCGGCCACAACTGGTCCACTCTTTTTACCACCAGTGACATCACCAATTACTGCAGCTGGTGCTGCACCCATAAACGCTGCTCCAACACCTGCAATCGCCATTGAAATTAAATATCCCAAAGGAGTTTCAAATGCGACCAAAATAATTATGGAAATAAACAAAATAAATGTTCCCCAAATCATGGAGGGTCTTCGACCTTTAATGTCTGTTGATTTTCCTGCATAGGAAAGAAAAATTGCTTGAGTAATACTGGTGGCAAGAAAACCAAACATAATTAATGAAGGACTAGATTTAAGTTGTTCCACAACAAATAATGGAATAATTGAAGACCTGATACCAAATGAAACAAATCCAGTTGCCAAATTAACTGATAAAGCTGCGGTGTAGGCCTTATTTTTTAGAGCAGCAGTAAAAGCTAATAATGAAGCAGAAATTTTTGATCTTTCTTTAACTTCCACATTTTCTTTATCGTGGGATTTTAAAAAGAAAGCAGATGAAGCTGCTGCTAGCAATAGGGTAAATGAATAAACAAAAAATGGTGCCCGAAGAGAAATTGCAATTACAATTCCACCAACTGCAGGACCAGCTAAACCTCCAACAAGAAATCCGCCTTGAAAAGCAGCAGCGGCACGGCCACGTTTTTCAGGTGCAACTATTCGAAGTAATAAAGAAAATGCCGAAACTGTAAACATGGTGCTACCAAGTCCACCTACACCACGAAGAATTATTAAATTATTGAAATTATCTGCCAGACCAGCAAAAAAACTTGAAACAGAAACCAGTAATAAACCAACCGTTAAAATAATTCTTTCCCCAAAACGATTAACCCAGAAACCTGCCAATGGGGCAGAAGCAAATCTCATCAGAGCAAAAACAGAGACAACAGAACTTGCAGCTAAAGCACTTACCCCAAAAGATCTTGCAAAAACTGGAATGGCTGGAGCAACTATTCCAAAGCCAATTGCAACAAAAAAAGCGATTAAGGAAAGTACTGCAACTTCATTGGGAAGGCCTCGTAGCCAAGGGTTATGTCGAATTTTTCGACCCAAAGTTTGTAATAACGTCACAATAAGTTCTATTCTAGGGGGGTTACAGATTCATGCCTGCTCAGACAGACTCAAATGATTTTATTTAGGGAGAAATCAGATGTCAGGAAAACATCCTGTTTCTCTTAATGACATTAAAGAAGCACAAAAAAGACTACACGGTGTTATTAGACCAACAAATTTAATTAAAGCAGGTTGGTTGGAAAGACAAATTGGAAATTCTGTTTTATTAAAACCAGAGAATTTGCAACGTGCAGGATCTTTTAAAATTCGTGGTGCCTATAACTTGTTAGCACAGTTATCAGCTGAAGATAGAAAAAAAGGTGTTGTTGCCGCAAGTGCGGGTAATCACGCCCAAGGAGTTGCCTTAGCTGCACAACTATTGGGAATTAAATCCACAGTATTTATGCCTGTGAGTGCATCAATTCCTAAAGTAGTTGCAACTAAAGGCTACGGTGCGGAAGTTAAATTTGCTGGTGATGTAATTGATGAGGCCATAATTAGTGCACGTCAATACTGTGAAGCTAGTGGTTCTGTATTTATTCCTCCATTTGATCATAAACATATTGTGGCAGGACAAGGAACAGTTGGATTAGAAATATTTGAACAAATGCCTGAAGTAAAAACTGTATTAGTTTGTACAGGTGGTGGTGGACTTTTAGCTGGTTCTGCATTAGCAATCAAAGAACAAAATCCAAAAGTAAAAGTAATAGGTGTACAAGCTGCCAATGCAGCTGCATATCCACAATCCTTAAAAGAAGGAAAACCTGTTGCCCTAAAAGTAATGAATACAATTGCAGATGGAATTGCTGTAGGAAAACCAGGTGATATTCCATTTGGCATAATTCAAGATTATGTGGATGAAATTATTACGGTAAGTGAAAGTAATTTATCAATTGCCATTTTACAAACTCTTGAGCGTGGCAAACTATTAGTTGAACCAGGGGGAGCAGCAGCAGTTGCTGCATTCATCGCAAATCCTGAAGCATTCGAAGGACCAGTTGCCGTTGTTTTATCGGGAGGAAATATTGATCCTCTTTTGTTAGAAAGAATCATGCAAACAGGCTTAGCAACTGCGGGAAGGTATTTAACTGTTCGAATTCGAATCAAAGATAAACCTGGAACATTAGCTCAATTGCTCACAGAGATTGGTGGATTGGGCGCAAATATTTTGGATATTTTCCATCTTCGAACAGATCCAATGCTTGCTCTAGATGAAGTAGCAGTAAATATCACAATGGAAACTCGTGGAGTAGAACACGAAGACGATGTTTTGAATCGCATCAAGGCCTTAGGCCATGATGCTGAAGTTCAATAATCCAAGTAATATTAAATTAAGTAAAAAAAATCAGGAGTATTTTTGTCGATTGCAATAGAAGCTACAGATTTAGTCAAGAAATATGGCGATGTTACCGCACTTGATGGGTTAAGTCTAAAAGTTGAACAAGGAACAGTCTTTGGTCTACTTGGTCCAAACGGTGCTGGAAAAACAACCGCAGTAAGAGTTTTAACAACTTTGTTAAAACCAGACTCAGGTTCAGCAACTGTTTCTGGTGTGAATGTTATTAATGACCCGGTACATGCACGAGAAATTATTGGCTTATCTGGACAAAATGCTTCAGTTGATGAGAATTTAACAGGTATTGAAAACTTAATAATGTTAGGAAGATTATTTAGACTTCCCAAAAAAGAAGCAATAATTAGGGCTCATGATTTATTAGAAAGATTTAATTTAACCGATGCTGCAAAAAGAATTGTCAAAACATACTCTGGAGGAATGCGTAGAAGATTGGATTTGGCAGCATCTTTAATTGCAAATCCTATTATTTTGTTTTTAGATGAACCGACCACAGGACTAGATCCAAGATCTAGATTGATGATGTGGGATGTAATTGAAAGACTCGTTGCTGAGGGCACAACTGTGTTATTAACTACCCAATACTTAGAAGAAGCAGACCAATTAGCAGACAAAATTGCTGTGATTGATAAAGGAAAAGTCATAGCCCAAGGCACAGCTGATGAGTTAAAAACCCAAGTGGGTGGGGAAAGAATTGATGTTGTTGTTGATCAATCCAAAGCAGAGCAAGCTGCTCAAGCATTACAAAGTATGGCCAGTGGCAAAGTTGTTATTGAAGGTGAACATGTTCAAGCCCCAGTTTCTGGTGGTGGGGTAAAAGTTGTGGAAGCAGTAAGAGCACTAGATATTGCAAAAATTGAAATAAAGGAAATTCAACTAAGAAGACCAACTCTTGATGACGTCTTTCTTTCACTTACTGGTCATCATGCTGAAGAGGTAAAAATTGAAGATGAAAATGTTCTAGTAAAGAAAGGTCGTCGCTAATGATTTCACGTTCAATCACTGAAGAATACGCAAATAAACATGGCAAGATTTATTGGCTCCTTCACGATTCAATCGTGATAGCTGGACGAAATTTATTAAGATTTAGAAGAAATCCTGAGGTTCTTTTCTTCGACGTAGTTCAACCGATTATTTTTATTTTACTTTTTGCTTATGTATTCGGGGGCGCAATTGATGTAGGTGATAATTCCTACCGATCATTTTTAATTCCTGGAATTTTTGTGCAAACAATTGCCTTTGCTGGAGCATCAGCTGCAATTGGGTTAAATGCAGACATGAATTCAGGAATCATCGATCGATTTAAATCATTACCAATGAACACAACAGGAGTTCTACTTGGTCAAAATTTTGCTGAGTTAGCAAGAAGTGTTATTACCTTATTTATTATGTCCTTGACTGGTTTAGCAATAGGTTGGGAAATTAATGGTGGTTTTCTAAATGCAATTTTTGCCTATCTTTTGTTATTAGCTTTTGGGTTTTCAATGTCATGGATTGGTGCCAGTATCGGACTATCTGTTTCCTCACCACAAGTTGCTAGCACTGCAGGTTTTGCTTGGTTATTTCCTTTAACATTTTTATCAAACGCGTTTGTTCCTACCGAAACTTTGCCAACCTGGTTAAGAATTTTTGCTGAATGGAATCCAATAACTTCAATTGTTGCATCTTGCAGATATCTATTTGGTTACCCGATGGAAGTTGCAGTGGATGCACCATTTTCATTACAACACCCCATCATCACCACAATTATTTGGTTAGTGGTTATTACTGCGATATTTATGCCAATTGCAGGAAAGAAATTTAGGAAGGTAACAAGTCGTTAAGCTTGGTAAATTTCAACTTTTTTAATTGAAATTGAAATTTCTTTACCATTAGGTAATACAAAAGATGACTTATCGCCTTCTTTTTTACCAATCACCGCATTTCCTAAAGGTGAATCAGGTGAATAAACATCCATAGTTGCATGAACAGCTTCTTCTCTGGAAACTAACCAAAATCTTTCAGAATCTCCATCCGAAAATTCAACTGTCACCACATGACCAATTGCAATTGTGCCAGTGTCACTTGGAGGAGTTCCTATTTGAACACTTTCCAACATTTGTTTTAGTTGTCTGATGCGTGCTTCGTTTTTTCCTTGTTCTTCTCTGGCTGCGTGGTAGCCACCGTTTTCTTTTAAGTCGCCTTCTTCTCGAGCAAGTTCAATTTTTTTAGTAATTTCGCTGCGCATCACACCAGATCTTTCAGCTAATTCGCTAGAAAGACGATCAAAGGATTCTTGGGTTAACCAAGTAGATGCTGTATTCATAGTCTCTAATAATACTTACTTGCCTGAATAAATTGCTGGGGGATCTTGCTGAGGGATATCAATTCCTGGAGCGACTTGTGGTTGAGGAAATAAAGTTGATTTTGGGTCATCATCACAATTGATTACCTCAACTGTGAAGGCTTCTTTTGCAGTTTTTAAAACATAATTTATCTGTTTATAATCTTTTCCATCTTGAGGAATTTCTAATATGGCATAACCAATATCAGTCATATAAAAATCTTGTGATCTTAGAAGACACCACACATCCATATCTATGGGACGATTTATTTCAAAAATGACTTCAACATTATTTTCATCTTTTATATCCCAAGCCAATAATTTTTCATTTAAGGGAGGAGTAATCACTCTTAATATTCCAGTTGTAACAAAAGCTCCAATAACTAGAATAAAAATTGATCCCACAACAATTAAGAACCAAGGCTTACCTGGCTTTGGATATCTTTCTTGAATGTGTGGTGGCCATAGATCTCGATTGGTTGGCAATTTCATTTCCCCATAGAATTCGATTTGTCATTAAGACTTTAGTGCCTAGATTAAAAGGACAAAAATTGAATCAACTCCGCCTGCTAATGGTGCATGCCCATCCAGATGATGAGGCAAGCAAAGGAGCAGCAACTGTAGCTAAATACGTTGAAGACGGTGTTGAAGTAATGATTGCCACCTGCACTGGTGGTGAGCGTGGGGATGTTTTGAATCCCAAGTTGGATAAACCAGAAATAAAAGAAAATCTCTTCGAAATTAGAAGAAAAGAAATGCAAGAGTCAATAAAAATTCTGGGGGCCAAACACACTTGGTTAGGATTTGTTGATTCTGGGTGGCCTGATGGAGAACCAAAACCACCATTACCTAAAGGTTGTTTTGCTGATATTTCGGTGGAAGAAGCAGCAAAACCTTTAATAAAAGTAATTAGAGAATTTCGACCACAAGTTCTTGTTACTTATGACGAAAATGGTGGATATCCACATCCAGACCACATTCGCTGCCATGAAATAACAATGTTTGCCTATGAGCAATCTGGCAGAGTAAATAAATATGAAGAACTTGGTTTTGCTTGGCAGCCTTTAAAAGTTTACTACCATAGAAGTTTTAACTTAAGTCAGCTAAAAGCAATAGATAATGCTTTCAAAGAATTAGGTAAACCAAATCCATACGCAGAATGGATGGATGAATCAAAAGATGATTCTGATAGAACCACCACACAAATTGAATGTGCTAAGTATTTTGATAAAAGAGATTTAGCACTGCTTGCTCATGCCACCCAGGTTGATCCTGATGGTGATTGGTTTGCTCTACCAACAGAAGTTGCTAAAAGAATTTGGCCCACAGAAGATTACCAATTAGCAATTTCTAGGGTTACTGTTAATACTCCAGAAACCGATTTATTTGCAGGATTAAGATAGATTACATATATGTTAACTACAATCCTTCTTTTCCTAGCCGAAACTCCCGCACCAGAAATTGATCCTGATCGTGTAAGACCTGGTTTATTAGGCCTATTGTTTTTCTTTTTATTAGGAACAGCTGTTGCCATAATTTCATATTTTTTAAACAAAAGTTTAAAGAAAACTAAGAAAAGATTTGAAGAAGAGAACTAAAACTTAAAATGCCCCCGATTAGTGACGTGATTGCTTTTGCTATTGCCTCATTTTTGATAATAATTATTCCTGGACCAAGTGTGTTATTCACTATTGGAAGAGGGATTTCTTACGGAAAGAAAGCAGCTTTAGTCAACGTTGCCGGAAATTCAGTGGGAATGTTTATTGGATCTCTAGCTGTAGCAATAGGTATTGGCACTTTTGTGCAAAGCTCTGATATTGCTTATGCATTAGTAGGAGTACTAGGTGGTGGATACTTAGTTTATTTAGGTTATGACACCTATAGAACTAGAAAAGATGTTGCCCAAGCACTTGTTAGCAAAGCTGATCCAAAACCAATGGGTCAACTTTTCAAACAAGGTTTTGTGGTGGGGTTTTTAAACCCCAAGTCTTTAGTTTTCTTTGCCGCAGTTTTACCACAATTTGTTGATCCTAAAAGGGGTCAAATAGTTTTACAAATGATTTTTCTAGCAGTTATATTTTTTGTGATTGCAGTCTTAAGTGATGGTACTTGGGGAATAGTTGCCGGTACAGCCAGGAATTGGCTGGCAGGAACACCAACACGTATTGAAAAAATTAGTGGAGCGGGAGGCTTCATAATCATTGCGCTAGGCGTAAGCGTCATAGTTTCTGCCTTTAACCGTTAACTTTAAGTTGGGCGAGTCGCGCCTCATACGACATTAAATTTCCTCTAGCGTTATTTCATACCTTCTATACAACTGAAATAACGTGTGAGGAGTGCTTTAGTGTCAGCTGCTCGCAGAGCCGAACCAAATATTCGGACCTTTGTGCTTGACACTTCTGTTTTGCTCTCAGATCCAAAAGCGATGTATCGCTTTGCTGAACATGAAGTAGTTATTCCCCTAATTGTTGTCACTGAATTAGAAGTCAAAAGAACTCATCCTGAACTTGGATACTTTGCCCGCGAAGCTCTTCGTCAATTAGACGAAATGAGAGTAGAGCATGGTCGCCTAGATCAACCTATGAAAGTTAACAGTGATGGTGGTGAATTAAGTGTTGATATGTCACATGCAGATTCATCACTTCTCCCAACTGCATTTTTACCACTTGATAATGATGGAAAAATTCTTGCTTGCGCCAAATTACTTTCAACTCAAGGTGCTGATGTTTATGTGGTAAGTAAAGACTTACCAATGCGAGTTAAGGCTTCAGCACTTGGATTATCTGCCCAAGAATACAGAGCAGAATTTGTGGCATCTTCTGGTTGGACTGGAATATCAGAAGTTGATTTAGCCGAAGACGAAGTTAATGATTTATATTCCCAAGGATTTATAGATCATGATTTAGCAAGACAACTTCCTTGTCACACGGGTCTTATTCTTACTTCTGCTAAAGGTAGTGCATTGGGACGTGTTACCACTGATAAAAGAATGAAACTTGTCAGAGGAGACATTGATGCTTTTGGAATTCATGGTCGAAGTGCTGAACAAAGACTTGCTTTGGAATTACTACTAGATGAAGATATTGGAATAGTTTCCTTAGGAGGAAGAGCTGGAACTGGAAAAAGTGCTTTAGCGTTGTGTGCAGGATTAGAACATGTTTTGGAAAGAAATAATCATCGAAAAGTAATGGTTTTTAGACCACTTTATGCAGTTGGTGGACAAGATTTAGGTTATTTACCTGGCACTGAAGGTGAAAAAATGAGTCCATGGGCCCAAGCTGTTTTTGACACACTAGGTGCAGTGGCAAGTCCTGAAGTAATTTCAGAGATTATTGCCAGAGATTTAATTGAAGTTTTGCCCCTAACTCACATTCGGGGAAGATCCTTGCATGATGCATATGTAATTGTTGATGAAGCCCAAAGTTTAGAAAGAAATGTTTTACTCACAGTTCTTTCACGAATTGGTAAAGGTTCAAGAGTAGTTTTAACTCACGACATTGCGCAAAGAGATAACTTAAGAGTTGGTCGACATGACGGTGTTGCAGCAGTAGTTGAAAAACTCAAAGGACATCCATTATTTGCCCACATAACATTAACTAGATCTGAAAGATCCCCAATTGCTGCTTTAGTTACAGATTTATTGGAAGACCACGCCGTTTAATTTTTCTTTAACTTAGCTAGATTTTTGTGACAATATTTTTAAGATAAAAAATCTGGTAAAAGTCATCCTGAGTCAGGACCAACAGGAATTGTCATGCCTAAAGATTTAGTAGTTGCATCAAAGAAATTATTACCTTTATCATCAACAACCACAAATGCTGGAAAATTCTCTACCTCTATTTTCCAAATAGCTTCCATACCTA